>Ga0209048_10000394_pt1 | contig 47155 bp, 45 predicted proteins | sample FrelakmetCRP12CR_FD_187146 | JGI IMG/M metagenome (GOLD analysis project Ga0209048, IMG submission 187146) | Freshwater lake sediment microbial communities from the University of Notre Dame, USA, for methane emissions studies - CRP12 CR (SPAdes)... | ecosystem: Environmental > Aquatic >...
AAACCAGGCTTCTCCTCCTTTCCGTGCGCAGTGGTTCTGCCATGTCCATGCCGGGAATGATGAACACGTTCCTGAACGTGGGTATCAACGAGGCCGTCGTCGTGGGGCTCATTAGAGAAACGGGAGAAGCCTGGTTTGCCTGGGACAACTACCGGCGCTTCATCCAGTCCTGGGGCATGTCTTTCGGGATGCAAAGAGATGAATTTGATGCCCTGATGATTGCCTTCAAGAAGAAGTACGACCGGAAGGTGAAGAGACTATTTCGACCCGCGGAAATGCGCGAGTTGGCGCTGGCCTACAAGGAGGCGGCGTTCACGGACCATGGCATTGTGCTGGCTGAAGATCCCAAGGAACAACTGTTCACAGCCATTAATCAGGTGACGGATTCGTGGATCACGCCCAAGGCCAAGACTTACCGTGAAATCATGGGTATTTCTGAGAATTGGGGCACCGCCGTGGCCATTCAAGCAATGGTCTTTGGGAATCTGGATACGCACTCGGGAGCCGGTGTGATGTTCACTCACGACCCGTGGAAATCTGAAGATCAGGTCGACCCCGTAGGGGACTTTACCTTAGGAAACCAGGGGGAAGATATCGTCGGGGGTCTGGTCGAGAGACTACCGCTTTCGGAAAAACAAAGACTGGGCGAAGGGGAGCGAAAAGAGCACTCCCTTGAAAGGCTCTTCCCAAAGGTCTATCACCGCTTGGTTAAGATTGCCAAAGATCTGATCTATGGTCAAAACTGGGCGCCCCAGGAAATCGAGTTCACATTTCAAGGTGATGGCGAAGAGGGAGTCTTTGTGCTGCAATCTCGAAACATGACAGCGCGCATGAGACGCCACTATCCCGTCTTCAAGCCATCCGATGAACTCAATGCGGCCTATCTTGGGAGCGGTATCGGCGTAAGCGGTGGCGCTTTGTGCGGAGTCGTGGCATTCGACCTGGAGAGTATTCAGCATTTGCGGGAAGAGCAGGCGCCTCATCCCGTCATCTTGATTCGTGCGGATACCGTGCCGGATGACATCCGAGAGATCTCTATCGCCGATGGGATTTTGACCGGGAAAGGAGGGGCTACATCTCATGCGGCCATCGTTGCCAACCGGCTCGAGAAGATCTGCGTGGTAGGTTTCAGCAAAATGCGTGTTTGGGAAAGAGACAGGAAATGTATCATTGATGGGCGTATTATCAGGACCGGCGATATGATTGGGATTGACGGTCGCAGCGGTGCGATTTATGTTGGTCATCACGAAACGGAACAGGTAGACGTCGTGATGTAGAACTGGGAGTTTGCGGGGAGAAATCATGGGTGAGCAAGAGAAGATGGTCCCGAAGAAATTAGGAATTAACGGACTGGGGCGTATTGCCAAGCTTTCCATATGGCATCATGTGGAGCGGCGATATTTTTCTGAACTGGTCGTCAACATTGGCCGGGAGGTTGGAACCAGTATTCATGATATTGCTCATTTCATAGAAAAAGACTCGACCTACGGGGCCCTCCATAATCACCTTCATGGATGCCGGGCTCAAAGAGTCATCGAGGAGTTGAGCGAAAAAGACAGCAGCATGGTTATCAACGGAGTCAAAACAACCTTCCTGCGCCGTCACCGAAACCCCATAGCGATCAACTGGCGCGATCAGGGCGTGGAAGTCGTAGTGGATGCTACGGGCGTTTTTGTCGATCCCACTGCGCCACCCGATGACCCGAGAGGCTCTGCGCGGGGGCATCTGGCTGCCGGAGCGAAAAAGGTAATCATATCGGCGCCCTTCAAGATCAAAGACAAGAGCAAAGACATTCCCCCTGACGCCATAATGACTGTAATGGGGATTAACGATGCCGAATTTGATCCCAAAAAGCATGTGATCGTCTCCAATGCCTCCTGCACTACGACCTGCCTTTGTTACATGGTGAAACCGCTCCTGGACTATTTTGGGGCCGAACGCATTCTCTCCGCCGCCATGACCACAGTCCATGCTGCAACCAGCTCACAGCAGGTGTTGGACCGCTCTCCGAGGGCAGGCGCCACCGATCTACGAAAGAGCAGGTCCGCGTTCAATAACATCATTCTCACCAGCACCGGCGCTGCCAAGGCTTTGGGCCTGGTCATTCCGGAAATGAAGCGGATTGCCTTCATCGCCGAGTCCGTAAGAGTTCCGGTAGTCGCTGGATCGCTAATCATCCTGGCAGTGATGATCCAGGACGAGAACATGAACAATCCAATCAGCAAGGAAAAGATCAACAATATCTATAAGCATGCCGTCGAACATTACCCGGAAGGCTATCTGGTCTATTCTGCTGAGCAGAACGTCTCTGCTGATATCATTGGATTGCCGCGAGCAGCTGCGGTGATTGAAGGACATGAAAACCACACCCGCACCGCGGCCGTACACATCAGCATGGACGTTGCGAGAAAAGCTGGAGTACCCATCGATCATGCTTATGACGCAAAGGTTATGGAGATCCCCATTACCCAAGCGGTGATTTACGCCTGGTATGATAACGAGTTGGGCAGCTATACACACATGCTGGGCGATCGTACGGTCAGCATCGCTCAATTGCTGCAGTGAATCGTTTTCCGAACAGTTCTCTAAAGCTCTCACTGATGCCCGGCACTTTTTGTTCGTAGTATTTCTCCCGTGATGTGTCTATATAAAGCCTCCCGTGAGAATGAAAGCCTACACCCAAGAGGAGAAGAAAATCATGGCAATTCGCGTGGCAATTAACGGCTTCGGACGTATCGGTCGGACAATCTTCAAAGCGGCTATAGATCGCAAGGCACCCATAGAGGTGGTGGCCATCAATGATCTATCAGATCCAGCTGAGCTGGCCTATCTTCTGAAGTACGACTCGGTCCATGGGGTCTGGCCTCATGAGGTTTCGGGCAGCGAAAACGAGTTGATCGTTGGTGGCAAGACCTACAAATGCGCAAAAGTCAAGGACCCGGCCCAGTCCCCATGGCATGAGCTTAAGGTGGATGTGGTTCTCGAGAGCACCGGGCTCTTTGCGGATCGGGATGGATGTCAAAAACACATTACCGCAGGGGCGCGCAAAGTCATCGTCACAGCGCCCGGCAAGGGCATGGATGCTACTTTCGTCATGGGTGTCAATGACAGCAACTACGACCCTCGAATGCATCATATTGTTTCAAATGCCTCATGCACCACCAATTGCCTGGCGCCTATCGCGTCCCTCCTGCATGATCGGTTCGTAGTCGAGCACGGCCTGATGACCACCATCCACTCCTATACCATGGACCAACGTCTCCTCGATGCATTGCACAAGGACAGACGACGCTCCCGCGCGGCAGCACTGTCTATGGTCCCCACCACCACCGGAGCAGCTCGGGCGGTTGCGGAGGTCATCCCGGAGCTGAAAGGCAAACTCGATGGGATAGCGATCCGTGTCCCGACACCCAATGTCTCCCTCGTAGATCTGGTTTGCACCGTCGGCAGAAACGTGACCAAGGACGAGGTGAATAAGGTGTTCGAGGAAGCGGCCAACGGCCCTCTCAAAGGCATTTTGCAGTGTGTCACCGAAGACCTTGTTTCCATCGACTTCAACCACACTGCGTTCTCCTCGAGCGTCGACATACAGCTTACCAATGTGATCGGTGGTCGGATGGTCAAGGTCTTTAGCTGGTACGACAATGAATATGGCTATTCCAATCGGGTTATCGATCTCGCAATGATGATGGGGGAATCTTTGGACTAAAGGAGGATCGAGTTCCTTATGAGAACCCTGGATGATGTCCAACTTACCGGGAAAAGGGTGTTCTTGCGGGTCGACTATAACGTGCCCCTGGATAAGCAGTTTCAGGTGAAAGATGACCTTCGCGTTCGGGCTACATTGCAGAGCATCAAGAAAATCATCGGCGGCGGCGGCAAGGCTATTCTTGCATCACACCTGGGCAGGCCCAAGGGGAAAGTTTCGAAAGAGTACTCCCTGAGACCGGTGGCAGAGTATCTGTCCAAACTCCTTGTGCAGCCTGTGCTGATGGCTTCCGATTGTATCGGGGAGGCCGTGCGCAAACTGGTCTCAGAGATGAAGAACGGAGAGGTATTGCTTTTGGAGAATCTTCGTTTTCATCCGGGTGAAGAACAGGATGATGAGGACTTCTCCAGGCAACTGGCCGGGCTGGCAGATGTCTATGTGAACGATGCTTTCGCAGTCTCCCATCGAGCCCATGCCTCGGTGCATGGCATCACTCGCTACGTGAAGGTTTGTGCCGCCGGCTACCAGTTGGAAAATGAGGTCAACTTCTTCCATAAAGCCATGGAAGAGCCCAAGAGACCGCTAGCCATGGTGATTGGCGGAGCGAAAATCTCAACCAAAATTGAATTGCTGGAAAACCTCATTACCAAAGTGGACTGCATGATCATTGGCGGCGCCATGGCCAACACGTTTCTGAAGGCCCAAGGGAAAGAGGTGGGAAAATCGCTCGTGGAAGATGACCATCTCGAAACCGCGGCCCATCTGCTCGAAAAGGCCAACCAGCGAGGCGTAAAAGTCTTCCTGCCGGTGGATGCCGTCGTTTCCACAAGCCTAGATAGTCCCAGTGACGTCCGACAAGTTCCAGTAGACCAGGTCCCTCCCAATACTCAGATCCTGGATGTGGGGTCAAAAACCATTGAGGTGTTTGAATCGGTTTTGAAGAACTGCCCAACCATTGTGTGGAACGGGCCGTTAGGGGCATTCGAGAATCCTCCCTTCCAAATGGGCACCTTTGCCCTGGCCGAATTCCTTGGCAACCTGAAAGCACTCACGGTCGTCGGGGGAGGTGATTCGGCAGCGGCTGTCAAACAGGCGGGAGTTGCTGAAAAGGTAAGCTATGTTTCAACCGGCGGAGGGGCTTTCCTGGAATTGCTGGAAGGGAAAACCCTGCCGGGCATCGCGGCGTTGGAAGAATGCTCGAAGCGGAACTAGTTTTAATATTGCTTTTGTATCCTTCAAGGGGAGATTTATGAACCGGAGAAAAGCACTCATTGCCGCAAATTGGAAGATGTACAAAACACTTGCCGAGGCGGCTTCCTTTACCGAGTCGTTGCAGCGGGAAGTTGGCACCTTTGAGGATCGAGAGGTGGTTATTGCCCCTCCTTATACAGCCCTTGGCGCAGTTCGGAACGCAATATGGCGCGCTGACTTCAAACTTGCTTCTCAGAATTGTCACTGGGAAGACAAGGGAGCTTTCACGGGAGAAGTCTCCGGCGCCATGTTGAAAGACGTGGGGTGTGACTATGTGATTTTGGGGCATTCCGAGAGGAGACAATTGTTTGGGGAAACCAATGAAACCGTTCAGAAGAAATTGGCTGCGGTATTCCGTTTTGGGATCTTGCCGATTCTCTGTGTGGGTGAAGTGCTGGAGGAACGCGAAGGCGGCAGAACGTTTGCCGTGGTGGGCTCCCAACTGGACCAAGCGCTGCAGGGACTGAGTGCGGACCTAGCGGAGCAGCTTGCCATTGCCTACGAACCGGTGTGGGCGATCGGCACGGGCAAGAACGCCACCCCCGAGCAGGCTCAGGAGGTGCACGGCTTCATCAGAGAACGATGTATCTCTTTGTGGGACAAAAAGGTTGCAAACCGCATCAGAATAATGTATGGAGGTTCGGTTAAACCTGACAATGTGGATACACTCATGGCGCAGTCCGACATTGATGGCACGTTGGTGGGCGGTGCGAGCCTCGAAGTGGACTCCTTCAGACGCATTGTCCAATATCAACCTCCTGGAGAAACGAATTAGCTGATGTACACGGTAACGGTTATTTTTCACGTTCTTGCCTGTATGGCTCTCATTCTGATCGTGTTGCTGCAGACTGGCAAAGGAGCGGAGATGGGGGCAGCCTTTGGAGGCGCATCTCAAACGCTTTTTGGCGGTTCCGGCGGCACCACTTTTTTGAGCAAGTTAACCACTGGCGCGGCGATTGCGTTCATGATAACGTGCCTCGGCCTAACCTACTTGTCTGCCGGCCCCTCGACCAAATCGGTCATGGAAGAAGTTCCGGTCGAAAAGACCGAGGCGCCTTTGCTGCCGGATGCTAAACCCATCCAACCCGGTGCTCAACAGCCGGCAGCGCCGGGGGTAACACCGAAGCCGGAAGCGGCTTCAGCGCCAGTTACGCAAGAAAAGCCGGCCACCCAGGCCCAGGAAGCACCAAAGGCCCAACAACCGGCTAAGGAGGAAAGCAAGGCGCCTCTTCCTCCTAAACCTCAGGAAAAGCGGCAGGAAAAACCACCTGCAGCAACCAAAAAGCAGTAGCTGCGCCGAAATTGAGATTGTCAGACCGACGCATTTGACTATAATGAACGTTATTCATGTGCCGAAGTGGTGGAATTTGGTAGACACACCATCTTGAGGGGGTGGCGGGGCGACCTGTGCCGGTTCGAGTCCGGCCTTCGGCACCAAGTTAAATCATTGAAAGTATTGAATATTTCCAAGAGGTGAATCTTCGGCACCGACTGCCTGCTTTTGGGCGTAATCCTGAGGGGTTGCGCCTTCCTCTTTCGTACAGCAAGACAAATCACTTGGTGTTTTCAAAGTTAATCTGCCTTATTTGCATCGTAAAATGCTATGACAAGTCTTATGACAAGCATGCTCATTGGTTTAGTGATCAGGACCAAGTCTTTAGCGAGATCGATGCGGTCAAAGGAAGATGGGGCGAGGATCATCGCACCGTCGAGCGGGGTGCGTTCGACCGGATGCGGGAAATGCAGACGCCCCAATTTGGTCGTCGGGAGGCGGAAGAGCCGGCGAGATCTATTCAATCGCGGCCGGATTCGGTATCTTGAGCGCGTAATGGGGTTGGGCTAAGGGTTCGCCGCTCTTGGATTCACCGTGGAGACTTGGTATGGTTGCTGAAGGTGAACAAATGAGGCATGAAGATTCACCAATACACCTCAGCGAAGGGAGATAATCCTATGCGACAGCTCCTTGTAGAGTGCAGCGATCCAGGGCTGGTGGTTACCTTGGATGAGGAGATGGAGCACGTTCTGAGAAACGTCGATTTTGAGCGGGCCCGGGCCTTGCATGCACAGTTTGCGGAGCTTGCCCGCGAACTGGGCCAGGACTTTGAGGAGGTGTGGAGCGGATTCCACCTCGAGGTTGCTGGTGATGGAAACGACTTCCCCCCATCCTTCGGCAATCGGAGTAAGGTCGATGAGAAGAAGCTGCAAGAACTCGTTGCGCAAGCTGAGGAAAAAGGGATTGGGAGGTTCAAAACCAGGCTCTCCCTGCTCCTTCCTCATGGAGGACCAACCCCGGAGACACGGGACCAGTTCATTCATGACCTAGCGGACGCTATTCGCTTGTCGCTATGGCACGAAGTTCAATGCCCTCTGCGCCGTCTCACCTTTCCGGAAAGCATGGAGAAACATCGCCTGCAACTCTTGGAGGAACATGTCGGTCCTGCCCTTCGCAGCAGTGCTCAGGAACCGGTTTTGGGTTACACGTGGGTGCAGGAATCTATGGAATGCGTGAGGAAAGCTATCGAAGAAGTTGACACGCGCGCCCATGCGGTGATGGAATACGAGTTATCGAGGCTAGATCCCGCTCAAGTCGAGTTCGAGGAGAAAGTCCATTGGGCGGTGCTCGCCTGTTGTGCAGGCAAGGAGGTGGAGAAGTGGTACACAGCCAGTGCGAATAAACTGCCTTATTTCTATCAGCGTGCGGCGCTGATCGCTGAGCTATGGACTTCCTGCAGGGGTGTCGGACCGGCGAGGCAGTTCCTCCAGAAGCGTTTCCAAGAACTGATCGAAGAATCGGTCTCCGTCTACACAGACGACGGTACCCAGGCGTTGAAGCGGGTTTTCGATGACCTCCGCCGAAGTCCTTGGGATAGATGGTCGGGGTTGCTGGGCGAGAAAAAGGAGGATGACTCAGAGGATACAATCTCAGGCACGGGATCACAATGCCGGGGTAGATATCTGCAGAGATCTAGAGAGCTATTTGCTGGAGCGGGGTCGGAGATCGAAGCGTTTTTTCAAAGACTTTCTCAATCGTCCCCATGTGAGTGCGCTCATTGCCGAGATCGAGGAAGTCCGAAGGAAGTGGCACGATCAGCATCATACTGGTAAGAGGGAGGCTTTTGATCGGATGACCCAAATGCAAGTGCCTGAATTTGCTTGTCGTGAGCTTGAAAAAATGTCGGGATCTTCTCAGCAAGGAATAGATCCTTCGTTCCTTCTGGAGGTGGGGACAATCAAGTGAACAAAGAATATGTCTTTGATTTTCTCAAAGAGCAGGGTCCGTCCACTTTGCTCAGGTTGCTTGAAGCCGCCTTCGATACGATGACGAAAAATCAGCGGCATGAGGTATTCGGCAGATTGAAGATTGATGTTGAGACTCCCCAAGTCAATGAAAGAGCAATCCTGAAAGAGGTCCAGAAGTTCCATGACGACTCCCTGAAAGGCGTCTATTACGCTCCCTTCGATATCAACTCCAAGAACTACATGAACATCCCGGAAGAGACGGAGGAGTGGTTTGAGAAGATGGCTGATCTTTTGGGAGATGCTGCTAAGGTCAGCGAGAAAGGCAACCACAAGCTGGCCGTCGAGTGCTTCCGGATCCTCTATGAACTGATAGACAGAATGGAAGACGGAGAGGAGATCATCTTTGCCGACGAGTATGGAACCTGGATGATTCCTGCCGATGAGAAGGTCTTCATCAGGGCTTGCCTGCGTTCGCTTTCTGCTGTCTCCACTCCGGAAGAGTTCGCCGAAGGGGCCATCCCATTCCTAAAGCGGGATAGCTACGAGTCACTGCACAACAAAGTATACAGAACTGCCATCGAAATCGCCGGCAAGGAACAGAATAAGGCTCTTGAATCAGCCATAAAGAAACAGAAAATCCGGGTAAAGTAACATGGTTAATCCTTGGCTTTTGAAGTGCGATGGATGAAATAATCCCATTTGAAAGTGACTGCCCAAAAAGGTAAGCTTTCGGGACAGTCATTGGCTACCCCCGACACCATTTCGCGTTGAAAGAAGGTTAGCATGCTTGAGACGATACAGCGATGCATCAGGCTTGAGCGGTTGCTCTACACCAAGCATGCCAAGGACGAGATGGAGTCGGAGGAGTTCGGTGAGATCAGAGTAGAAGACGTCTTTGAAACAATACTACGAGGCAAAATCATCGAAGACTATCCCGAAGACGAACCCTATCCCAGCTGCCTGATATTTGGAAGAACTGTAAATAACAGACCAATCCATGTTGTTTGTGCCTATTCCACAGATGACGACATGGTTATCATCGTTACAGTCTATGAGCCTCGTATGGTCCGGTGGGTGGACTTTGAGAGGAGAGTCAAATGAGGTGTGTGATCTGCCAGAATTCTGACATTCAAATGAAGACGGTTGATGAGGAAATGCGGTCCGGGAGTGATATCTTTCTTGTTCCGATGGATGTTTTGGTGTGCTCAAGTTGCGGTGAGCGCTATTACGACAGGAAAGCCATGAGGAAGATTGAGGAGATGAGATCCAGGATCAAAGAGAAGAGCCTGGACGTGAGAGAGGTCGGGCGAGTCCTCCGAGTTCAAGCAGCGTGATGGCTTCAAGGAGGACGGTTGCAGCTCTACTCGGAAGGGCAGGGCAGGAAAGCCGCGCAGATTACTCTATCGAGCATTTGATATCTATGTCTGGTTTCCCAGGACCAATGTGATTTGTGATGGCAGCGGCCATAGTATGGGTGGATCTTTCCGCCGTCTCGAAGGAGGTGCCATCCATGGTTCATCGTCTTCCTCTAAGAGCGTGTCTAAAAAGTTTGTAGTGGACACGGGGCTCGGGATCTGATAGGTCAACATGGGACAACTCAACCAAAGGAGGAACCCATGTGTGACAGAAGCCAACAACGACAGCGTTATTCGAGTGATTTGAACGTAAATGAATAGGCAACACCTCAAACCATTGGTTCCCGCGCCTAAGCATGGAGGAAGGCCAGCCAAATACGAGCGTTTTGAGATCCTCAATGCCATTTTGTATCTGGTGCGCACCGGCTGTGCCTGGCGTCTTTTGCCTCATGACTTCCCCCCTTGGAGGATTGTCTATCACTACTTCTCGTCATGGCGCCGCGATGGGATATGGGCACAGGTCCATGACGCGTTACGCACCCGGGTACGCATTGCCGAGGGGCGCGAAGCCGAACCAAGTGCAGCCATCCTGGACAGCCAGTCGGTCAAGACGACTGAAAAAGGGGGCTCCATGGATATGATGCCGGCAAGCAAGTAAACGGCCGCAAACGTCATCTCCTCGTAGACACACTTGGATTGGTTATTGCTGTAGTCGTTCATGCAGCCAGTATTCAGGATCGTGACGGAGCAAAAATCCTGCTGCATTTGATACGCGATACCTATCTGCGCATCCGGCTCATTTGGGCCGATGGAGCATACGCAGGGCAACTGATCCAATGGGTCTCTTCTTTGCAAAGCAGCAACCACCTCCGTTTGGAGATTGTGAAAAGGTCCGATGGAATCAAAGGTTTTTACGTCCTTCCACGCCGATGGGTTGTGGAGAGAACTTTCGGTTGGTTGGGACGTCATCGGCGACTCTCCAAGGATTATGAATACCTACCAGAAACGAGTGAAAACATGATTCGCATTGCCATGATCAAATTGATGGTGCGTCGACTCGCGGTCCAATGACCTTTTTAGACACGCTCTAAGATCGCTTGGTGAACTAGATTTTGTCGATGAACGATTTTGCGGAACGCCAATTGATCTGAAATTCCAGGGAATCCTCAAGTCCGACCAGGAATTAGCGGCTCTTAGCCTCCTGACCCACGACATTGGTGTGCTATCAGCGCCCACTGCTTTTGGGAAAACCGTGGTTGCCGCACATCTCATTGCAGAGCGAAAGGTAAATACCCTTGTATTCTAGTCCATGCAGACAGCTCCTCGACCAGAGGATCTCTCGCCTGAGCGCTCTGCTCGGGCTGCACCCCGGCCAAATCGGTGGCGGAAAACGCAAGATTACCGGAGTTGTCGATGTGGCAATTATTCAGAGTCTTTTCAAAAAAGGCGTGGTGGATGAGGTCGTGGGCGAGTACGGCCACCTGATTGTGGATGAGTGCCATCATGTCTCGGCCAAAAGCTTTGAGACAGTGACGCGGCAATGCAAGGCAAAGTATGTTGCAGGGCTGTCCGCTACCATCACGAGAAAAGACGGACATCATCCGATAATTCTCATGCATTGCGGCCCGATAGAGTATCATGTCGACGAACGCAAGCAAGCCGTCCAAAGGCCTTTCAAACACCGAGTCATTGTGCGCAAGACTGATTTCACACTCCCAGATATTTTCCAGGCCAGAGACGACCTCGCCATACACGAGTTCTATTCAGCATTGATTTCGGATCATAAGCGGAATGAGGTGATCGTCCAGGATGTCCTCGCAGTAGTCAAATCCGGGCGTTGCCCGGTAATTTTGACTGAACGAAAGGAACATCTATCAATACTCGTTGACCGGCTTTCCCCACGCATCCCCGATGTGATCCTCTTGAAGGGTGGCATGGGGCGAAAGGAGCGAAAAATCGCCTCTGACAGATTAATTACAACCGCCGATCACGAACCAAGGGTAATTGTCGCTTCGGGGCGTTACCTCGGCGAGGGTTTTGACGATGCGCGCCTTGACACACTCTTCCTGGCACTGCCGGTTTCGTGGCGTGGAGTGCTCACCCAGTACGCAGGGCGACTGCACCGTCTTCACAAAGGCAAGAGGGAAGTCATCGTCTACGACTATGCCGACCTCAGCGTTCCAATACTCGCTAGAATGTACGGCCGCAGGCGTCTCGGGTACCGGCGAATAGGGTACGCAATTGAGGAATGAACCGGCTTTGGAGGGGCAGATCTCTCATGGCAAGAAAGCGATTGCGATTAGGAAGGCAGCCTCCGCGTTATACTTTTGCTCTGAACCAACACACTGAAACACGATGGAGCAGGTGTCCGAAATGCAGTAGGCTCACCTACATGCGGAAATTTCCCCTGCTCATTCATATCGATGGATTCGGCCTCCTCACCCTGGGTAAAACATGCCGTTACTGCCCGAAATGTGAGCTCATAATAGCCCATCAGGATGGTCTTGAGCATGTCATGGCTGAGGTATTTTCTGAATCCAACCCGGATGTTATCAGAAATCAGTACTTTGTGATAGGAACGGTGGAAAAGAAGGCATGGCAGGAAGGCATGATCGCGCCTATGAAGCTGGAGGATATACGGGATCGCACGGCGGATATCAAAGAGTACCTTGTTTTAGGATATGAGCCCGGAGGCTGGTTACCTCCCGATTCGGATGCATCGGGAAAACCTCGGAAAGCTTATATCAGGCCGTCGCGGCGTTAGTCTGGTTGAAGGGTCAAAGAGTTTCTTTGCTGGATGGAGTCGTCCGTATTAATTGTGGAGAGCTGGCAAGGTGGAGTCTGCTTGGAGAGATTAATCTCCCAAAATCAAGAATGCGATTGCAATTTGGAATGAAAATCGAGAGAGTTGAACTCAATGTCTACGGTCCTTATGGATGAATTCGGATGAGGAGTGACAGCCGCCTCTGCAGGAGATGTGATCTAGTCGGCATTAATTTCAAAGATGTCTCCGTCCCTACGAGGTGCTTCATCGGCTGAATTTTGATTGGATTGCATGAAGAAGCCAATCATAATCCGGAGATGAAAAATCTGATGATAGACGCGGAAAGGAAGTCAGACATGGAAGCCATTTCAGAGAAGATCATCAAACACTTCAAATATCTTGGCCTTTATGGCGCTAGGGCTGAAGAGAAAATTCGGGAAGTCCTGGAATCCGAGTACCGGCGGCGGTTGACCCGGTACGAGCACACAGACAGGCTTTTCAGGAAAAAGTACGGGATGACGTTCGATGAATTTGAGCGAGCTGAAATTGTAAAGACAAAGAACTATGCATGGGAAGTGGAATCGGATTCAGACGAGTGGGAGATGGCTCTCGATGGTGTAGAGAGCATGAAACGCGGGCTCAAGGAACTGCTCGGAGAGCGCTTCGATGCTTGATGATCTGATGCAGGAAGTTCAAACCATCGCCAAGTCTTATGCATTCATAAGGGCCATTGCCGATCTCGACCGGACGGACAACGCTTTGAGGCTTCGCCTGATCATAGATGAAACGATGTTTATTCAGGTGTATGCCAATTCCAAAAAGAAAAAACTGAACTTCGCTCTTTTGAGCTTGAGACAGAGAATCTTCGGCAGAGACAGCGAGGGTGGTAAATGGCATCAGCATCCATTCGAATCTCCGGGGAGTCATGAATTTGAAGGGGATGCCGGAAAGCCCGTAACCCTGACCGAGTTCGTCATGGAAGTCGAGGAGCTGCTACTAAGGGAGTCGCTGCTTTGAGAGATCGGCTCATGCCAAATGCTTGTGCGACAAGGTTTGATCACTCAATGTCGCTCCTTAGCACTCCTGTTTCATAAATACGATGACGTATTTGTCTTGCATCAAAGATATCAACCTGGTATAGTCCTCTTTGGGGAGGGGACATATGCCAAGAAAGAGTCCTTATTCAATGGTGCTAAGTGGGAATGAAAAGGCAAAGCTTGAGAGCATGGCACTGAAATATACGGCACCGTATTTTTCTGTGGTGCGCGCCAAGATCGTACTCTTGGCTGCAGAGGGGCTCTCCAATGATCAAATTGCTGCCAAGGTCGATATGCCTCGGCAAATCGTGAGCAAATGGCGCAAGAGGTTTTTTGAGCAACGCCTGGATGGGTTGGCCGATTATACCAGATCCGGGCGGCCCGCCCGGTTTTCCCCCCAGAATCGTAGTGACGGTTAAAGCGCTGGCGTGCGAACTTCCCTCGCGTCTGGGCATTCCTATCTCGCGGTTCAGTCGGGAAGACCTTAAGAGGCTCGTTGTTGAGCAAGGCATTGTCGCTAGCATCAGTGGGATCACCATCTGGAGGTGGCTCAATAAAGATGCCATCAAACCTTGGCAGTATCGCAGTTGGCTCTTTCCACGCGATCCTCAGTTTGCCAGCAAGGCAAGGCCTATATTGGATCTGTACCAGAAAAAGTGGATGGGGATGCCCCTCGGACCCACGGATTATGTCATCTCTACTGATGAGAAAAGCAGTATCCAGGCGAGAAAAAGAAAGGCAGAGACGTTGCCGCCCCAACCCGGTTCCGTGATGCGAGTAGAACATGAATATGAGAGGAAGGGCGCTCTGGCCTATCTTGCGGCTTGGGATGTTCATCGAGCGAAGGTTTTCGGTCGATGTGAGCGGAAAACAGGCATCAAACCTTTCGAAAGACTGGTAGAACAGGTCATGAGCCATGAACCGTACAAGTCTGCGCGAAGGGTATTCTGGATTATGGACAATGGCTCTTCTCACCGAGGCCAACGATCCAATGCCAGACTCACCAATAGGTGGGCATCTATAATCCCCGTGCACACGCCGGTCCATGCTAGCTGGCTCAATCAAGTTGAAATCTACTTTTCTATCCTTCAAAGAAAGGTACTCTCCCCAGGAGATTTTGAATCCCTGGCGGAGCTTAAAGCCAGGATTCTCAACTTTCAAGAATACTATGAAGCGGTGGCAAAACCTTTCGAGTGGAATTTCACTCGAAAGGATCTGAACAAGTTGATAACGAAATTGGACGACCATTCTCAATTGAAGGCTGCCGCGTGACCATTTCATAATACGTCACCGTATTTATGAACCAGAGTACTTAGGTTGCAGTGAGGCAACCGAAATCAGAGAAATCTAAGGGTGGATGGACATGATGATGCACAAATCTTACAATAGCCATCTCAGTGACTCAGGAGGTCAGTTATGAAAAAGTCTTTGGGAGGCATAATATTGGTCTACACCATGCCGGTCTGGGTGATCGGCACCTACGGAAAAGACGGCAAGCCCAATGTCATGACCGCGGCCGCCGGAATGGTCTGCTGCCGCAAGCCACCATGCGTTGGCATAGGTTTGCGCGAAGCGACCTACACCTATCACAATCTCATGGAGAGGCAGGCCTTCACCGTCAACATTCCTTCCGAGACCTACGCCGGGGAGGCTGACTATTTCGGCATGGTGACAGGGAGAATTGAGGATAAATTCGCTGCGACAGGGCTGACTCCGGTGAGAAGCGATCTGGTGGATGCGCCCTACATAGATGAATTTCCAATAACACTCGAATGCAAACTGATCAACTCCATGGAACTTGGGTCTCACACTCTCTTTATCGGTGTAATCCAGGACGTTAAAGCGGAGGAAACCTTACTGGGGGAGAATGACCTTCCCGAAATCGATAAAGTGAAGCCTCTTGTGTACGATATTGGAAACACCCTCTATCATGGAGTTGGTCCTTTCCTCGGCAAGGCCTATTCCCTCGGCAAAAGATTCAAGGTATGAATATTCACCGTACCCGAATTTGATAAGGCGATTTTGTATCATTGGTGAACCTCTTCGAGGGAATGTCCCGTTCCGTGCGGGAAGAGCAAAGGAGGAAGTCACATGCGCTATCGTATACTGGGAAAGACAGGCCTCGAAATCTCCGAGGTCGGGTTCGGGGGCATTCCCATCATACGCCTTTCCATGGACGAGGCGATTCTGGTGCTTCGAAGGTCCTATGACCGGGGAATCACCTTTTACGACACCGCCAACATATACCTGGACAGCGAGGAAAAGATAGGTCGGGCTCTTGAAGGTCTGCGCCATCAGGTGGTTCTTGCCACCAAAACCCTCAAACGCGATCGTAAGGGGGCGGAAGCCGATATTGACCAGAGTCTGCGAGCCTTACGCACCGACTACCTTGATCTTTATCAACTCCATCAAGTGTCCCAGGAAACCGATTTCCAGACGCTTACGGGGCCAAATGGAGCCATGGAAGGAGTCATCCGGGCCAAAGAAGCAGGCAAGATCAGGCATATCGGGCTTACTTCGCACAGTTTGGAGATGGCCGTAAGGCTCATCCAGACCGAGTTGTTCAGTACGATCCAATTCCCCTTCAATTTCCTGGAAGGCGCGCCACAGGAAGAGCTCCACCCTTTAGCCAGGCAGATGAACCTCGGTATCCTGGGTATGAAGCCCTTCGGTGGAGGAGCACTTGAAAACGCTCAGGTGTGCTTCAAGTTCCTGCGTCAGTGGCCCGACGTTATCCCTTTGCCCGGTTTCGATTCCGTTGATAAGGTCGATGAGGTTGTAGACATCTACGATTCGGAAAACATCGTCTTGCCGAAAGATTTGGCTGTGATGGAGCACTACCGGCAGGAGCTGGGGCAACGGTTCTGCCGGCGCTGCGAATACTGCCAGCCCTGTCCTCAAGGGGTCAAGGTCAATGCGGCCATGATCTACCCCGTTATCGCCCACCGAATGTCTCCCGCCAAGGCGGCAAAATTCTCGGAAAAAGCCATGGAGTCGGTCAGAGACTGTATTGAGTGTGGCGAGTGCAGCGAACGTTGTCCTTACGGCCTTCCCATTCCTGAGATGATCAAAGAACATCTCCTCATGTATGAAGAACACCTCGCAGGATTGAAAGAAGGGTCGTGAGGGGACTACGATGTAGTGGGGTTGGATTAATTGAACTTGACTCCCTGTATTGCCCCGGATACGCTTTTCCAGATTCGTTCCCAAAACCAAGTCATGGATAGGAGGATTTATGCGTCGCTTTTGTTCAGTGCTTTTAGGGTTTTTGATTGTCTTGGCGCTCTCTGCCTCAACTTGGGCTGCAAGTGAGCAGGCCGTCAAGCTGCGGGGCAAAAGCGCCTTGTCCGAGTACACGCCCCCGGAAGCCTTTCTCTCAGGTAATTTTGTGGCGGATGAGGTTGAACCGGTATGCGTCTTTGGAAAGGTGAAGGATTTCGTCAAATCCCGATCCTGCACGACCACCTGGCTAATCGAGGAGGGTGAGAAGAAGCGGATCGAGGCGCGGGGACAGCAATCCGGTCCCATCGAGTACACCATGTATCTGGAAGATGACTGCCCGGGGAAGGTCGCCTACTATGTTTTTGTCGACAGGTCCCAGGCCAAGGGCGCCGAATGGATGCAGTGGCGCCAGCAATTCCACGGGAAGAACAAGACCGAACCCCAGTACGGGGCGGTCAAGGCAGGCCTCGAACAGGCTGCCCAAAATGGTTTTCCTGTAGACGCCGAGTTGCGTTTCATTGAAATCAACGGCGATCTGTCGCTGAAAAAGCCTGAGGACATCTTGATCGGTGAATTGAAGGTCCAGCCGATCTACGATCTCAAGCAGGGCAAGGCCATTGCCCGGTGAACCTTGCTTTTATCCTTAATTGGAGGTGGTTGTTATGGCAGAGATGGAAAAAGACAAAGGGTTGACGCGTCGCGTATTCATTAAGACCGTCGGACTTGGCGGCCTGGCGGCAACGGGCCTTGATGCGAACAAGGCCATGGCCGCTCCGGAACAGGGCGAGGGCAAGGCCGCGTCAGTACCCAAGCGGAAGCTTGGAAAAACCGCGGTCGAGGTGTCGATCCTTTCTTTGGGTGGCATGTTCGACACGATCAACAACCAGCTTTTGCTCAGGCAGGCCTACAATTGGGGTGTGACTTACTGGGACACGGCCGAGGTGTATGGTAACGGCATGAGCGAAGAAGGCTTCGGCCGGTTTTTCACCCGTAATCCCGAGGCTCGCAAGGAAATCTTTCTGGTGACCAAAACACGCGCCGGTGCGCCGGCGAAAATGACTGAAAGTCTTGAAACGTCATTGAAAAAGCTCCGCACGGATAACGTGGACTTGTTCCTTTGCCAGGGTGTCACCGCATTGAGCGAGATTGGCGAGCCCATCACGGAATGGGCATCTCAGATGAAAAAAGCCGGCAAGATAAAGTTTTTCGGGTTCGCCACTCATACCAACATGGAGGACTGCCTGCTGGCTGCGGCCAAGGTGAACTGGGTCGATGTCATCATGTTTACCTACAATTTCCGGCTCATGCACACCCCCAAAATGAAAGAGGCTGTGGACGCCTGTGTTGGCACCGGCATTGGCCTGGTGGCCATGAAGACTCAGGGCGGCGGGCCGGTCAAAGGTGAAAGCGAAGCCGAACTGCAAATGGTCGGAAAACTTCTCGAGCGCGGCTTCAGCGACAAGCAGGCCAAACTCAAGGCCGTGTGGGAGAACCCGAACATTGCCTGCATCTGTTCTCAGATGCCCAGCCTGACCATCCTCTCGGCCAATGTGGCTGCGTCCAGAGACCTCAAGACCTTGGCCCGCAGCGACTTGGAACTGCTCGAAAAGTATGCCATGGAGACCTGTACAGGCTATTGCGCCGGCTGCGGCCACATCTGTCAGGCGGCCGTGGGCGGGACGGTCCCGGTGAGCGATGTGATGCGCTGTCTTATGTATTACCGGGACTACGGTGACCGCGACTTGGCCCGGGAGGTTTACGCGGGCCTCTCCGACAAGGTCAGGATGCAGTTGACCGAAGTGGATTATGCAAAGGCTGAGAGGGCCTGTCCCCAGGGACTGGCTATCGCCAAACTCATGCGGGAGGCATCGCTGCTGCTGGCTTAATGGATTGGTTTCTCTCTGAGGCGCAATCAAAAGTAAGAGCGAGATTCGTAGGTTGGGTTGAGCGAAGCGAAACCCAACACAACGGGGCGCTGTCTTTCCATAGCCCTTGCGTGAAGACCCCGGAGTGTTGGGTTTCGTTCTTCGAGATGGTCCGCCGCTATGAACCACAATTCGGGGGAGGAACTCAACCCAACCTACGAAACTCTAGAAATTCCACGTTGGCAGTGCAGGGAAGGCTCTATCAAAAGCTCTCGGCGTTCTCTGCGTCTCTGCGGTGAGAGTTATTCGGGAGGATCTTGAGGGGTACTTTGAACATGATGATGAGCCCCGTGATGAAGAACAACTCAAGTGACAGGATGGCGATTCGGGGGTTGTTTGTCTGCTGCGAGATGAGGCCGTAGAGCAAAGGGCCGAAAATCGCGGCGACCTTTGTGCCGAACGTCATGAAGCCAAAAAATTCACTCTGCTTTTCCGCGGGGGATTCGCGTGCCACGAAGCTTCGTGCGGTCGCCTGCGTCCCGCCCAGAACTAGCCCTGCGCAGCCTGACAGCACATAGAATGCCGAAGTGCTGGAGAAAACAATGATGCCCAGGAGTGCTCCGATCCATACGACGATGGTCATGATCACCGTGTGCAGAGCGCCGATCCGTTTTGCAATCAATCCCGAGGCGACTGAACCGGCGGCGGCGGAGAGCTGAATGACCATGAGGAGCATGGTGTTCTCGCGCACACTGAAATGAAGGGTGTGTACGGTATAGGACGAGAAGAAGACAATCACCGTCGAGATCGCATCGCTAACAAAAAAATATCCGAGAAGAAAGATGAAGACGGTTCTGTACCGACGAATCTCCTTGAAGGTTGCAAGGATGCGGGAAAGACCGTCCTTCATGGACCCGGGTGCGGTGCCGGCCGTGTTCGCGGCATCTTTGAGTATAAGAAACGACGGCAGGGCAAAGATGGCGTACATAGCTCCCGCCAGCAAGATGATGGACTTTCCACCGGCGACACTCGGGACCATAAAGACCATACAGAGAAGTGCCGCAAGTCCGCCAATGTATCCCAATCCCCAGCCTATGCCCGAGATTTTCTCGATAGATCCCCTCCCGACAATCTCGGGGAGGAAGGCGTTGTAAAAGGTCATGGCGATCGTGTAGCCTGCATATCCGGTGACCACCAGCAGCATTGCTAAAAGAACCTGATTCGGTCCGGTGAAGTACAAAAGGATCGTGCTGATGATCGACAACCCGGCGGAAGCAATGAGAAAGGTCTTCTTATTGCGCCGCATGTCGGCTACGGCTCCCAGAAGAGGGGAGAGCACCACCGAAAGCAGCATGGCGGTCGAAACAGCGATTCCCCACAGAAAGTCCCCGTACCCTTTGTCGCCTCCGACCACTATTTCCTTGAAATATAGGATGAAATAGGCGGTGATGACGACCAGTGAGAACCAGGCCATACCGAAGTCATAGAGAATCCAGGAGATAAGTGCTGCCGAGGGCCTCGTTTTGCTCATGATGCTCACTTTAGTCCTGGAAGGTCTTAGCTGGCTCATCCATGTCTATCCTGGCTCCTTCTATTGTTGTTCTTGTCGTATGATTTGTGTCTACTCTCCTCAACCATGTAAACAGATGCGTATTTATAATATAATTTTGCTTGCCAGAACGCAGTAAGAAATGCTGAATCCTCTTCTGACTTCTTCCAACAGGTGCAAAACATGAAAAGATCTCCAAAGGAACGTCTTCTGGAAGAGCTACAAATAGGTTCCGGTAGAGCCCGGCCGGTGAGGGCGCCGCGCGGCCTCGAACTGCACTGCAAGGGGTGGCAGCAGGAAGCGGCCCTCAGGATGCTGTGCAACAATCTGGATCCCGAGTGCGGAGAGCGGCCGGATGAGCTCATCGTTTACGGTGGAACGGGGCGGGCTGCCAGAAACTGGGATTGCTTCGACGCCATCGTGCGCTTGCTCCTGGAAGTGGAAAGCGATGAGACACTCCTCATCCAGTCGGGCAAGCCTGTGGGAATTCTCAGAACACATTCCTGGTCGCCTCGGGTGCTCATAGCCAATTCGAATCTCGTGCCACGCTGGGCTGACTGGGAGCACTTCCATGAGCTGGAGAGAAAAGGCCTCATGATGTATGGCCAAATGACGGCGTGCTCATGGATCTACATCGGGACGCAGGGAATCCTTCAGGGGACCTACGAAACGCTTGCGTCCCTGGCGCAAAAGCAGTGGAATGGGACACTCAGGGGAAAAATTGTGGTGAGCGGCGGTCTGGGTGGCATGGGCGGGGCGCAGCCGCTGGCGGTCACCATGAACGAGGGGGTAATGGTTTGCGTTGAAGTGGACAGAAGCCGGATTGAACGCCGTCTGGACACCCGCTATCTGGACACCATGACGGATGTTCTCGAAGAGGCCGTCCGGATGAGCAGAAGTGCCGCCGAGCGAAAGCAGCCTCTATCGATCGGGCTTCTCGGCAACGCGGCGGAAGTCCTCCCCAGAATGGTCGACATGGGTTTCATCCCGGATGTCGTCACCGACCAGACGAGTTCACACGATGAACTGAACGGCTATGTGCCGGCGAAAATTCCCTATGAAGAAGCTCTGGTGCTTCGCAAGTCGGACCCCAACCGCTATGTGGAGATGGCTCTGGATTCTATGGCCGTGCACTGCCGTGCGATTCTGGACATGAAAAATCGGGGAGCCGTTGCTTTTGACTACGGAAATAATCTGCGTGGTCAAGCTTTCAAACGGGGATTGAAGGACGCTTTCGACTATCCGGGGTTTGTTCCGGCCTATATTCGTCCGCTATTCTGCGAGGGGGAAGGTCCCTTCCGGTGGGTTGCCCTCTCGGGCGATCCTCAGGACATCACCGTGACCCATCATGCCCTCATGGAGGCTTTCCCGCACAAGGACCGGATGATTCGATGGCTCACCATGGCTGCGGAGAAGGTTGCCCACATGGGGCTTCCCGCGCGCATTTGCTGGCTGGGCTACGGAGAGCGGGAGAAGGCTGGGAGGAAACTTCCATGCTCAGCCTGTTGGGCTGGTTCTCGACTTCCTTTGCATGGCCGTAGCCGAACTGGCCAACATATCGGAGAGGCGCATCGAACGGCTGGTAAACCCTCAACTGAGCGGGCTGCCGGCTTTTCTCGTGAGTGAAGGGGGCCTCAATTCGGGGTTCATTATCGCCCAATACACCGCGGCGTCTCTCGTCTCGGAAAACAAGGTGCTTTCGCATCCCGCCAGTGTGGATTCCATCCCTACTTCGGCAAACAAGGAAGACCATGTGCCCATGAGTCCCATTGCCGCCCGCAAGTGCAGGCAGGTTGTGCAAAACGCTGAATATGTGATCGCTATCGAACTTCTTTGCGGCGCCCAGGCCCTGGACCTCTTCACGAATCTCAAACCCGGGGCCGGGACGCTCGCTGTCTACCAAACCATCCGCAAAGCTGTTCCCCACCTCGATCATGACCGTATCCTGTCGTATGATATCGAAACGATGGTAAACCTCATGAAGAGCGGGAATCTGTTGATTGAGGTAGAGTCCGTGGTTGGAGAGCTTCACTGAACGTTTGCTCCGACTGAGAACCGAGAAGCTATAGAGAGCAATAATGTAGGTAGGTTTGGTCAACGACAGCAATTGAGGTCCTAATAGTACAAACCATACGCCGCGGCATTGGATACCCGTCACTTCGTCAAACACACAACTGGGAGACGATCTCCTCGGTCGTCAATACCCTAGCATATAGGGCGTTCAACGCAGCCAGGAACGACAGATTCACATAAGGGGCCGGAATGCTTTGGCCCTTGTGGATCAAGGTCCTGGTGGCGCAAGCATCCTCCGCGACCAGGCATTCAAAGCCATAATCAAATGCCGCTCTCGCAGTGGCGTCAATGCACATATGAGTCATCATCCCACAGATCACGAGGCGTTTGATGTGCTCAGCATGAAGGTAGGTCAGAAGGCCCGTATCGCGAAAACTGTTCGGATAATGCTTGTGAATGACGGTTTCGTGTTCAAGGGGGTCCACATTCTCATGAATTCTCACCCCATAAGTATCGGGTACAAAGAAGGTTGCGCCGGGGCGGGTGGAAAGATGCTGAACATGAACGATAGGCAGCCGCCTTTGCCGGAAGGTGGACATCAAGTGCCGTGCCCTCAGGCTGGCTTCAATGCTCCCTTCCAATTCCATTTTTCCGTCAGGGAAATAGTCATTTTGGATGTCAACCAAGATAAGAGCTGTTTTCATGATAATAGTTTCCTCTTACGTCCGCCCAAATGCAAACGAGAGCCTATAGGAAATGCTGTCAGCTGATAGGAAATTGCTTTCTAGAGCTTTTCGAGTAGCACGCGGCCGGGTGGCGGTCAAGAGCATTTTCGCTCCGATTTGTTGCAAATTAGGAGAACCGTGGTGGCTTGCTCTTGACCTGATTGTTCACACTTACCAAACGAGAGTCACTCGAGGGAAGAAACAGCAACTCCGCCCTTTCGCGTCGCAATGATCCGTGTTTGTCGTTCAACGCCTAACCTCCTTAGGAGGGCGGCGCATAAACCACTCCAAGTTGCTGCAGCAAACCCAGGGTATCCCAATTCTGCCATTCCTCTGCGATCTTACCATTAGAGATGCGGGTGATCGTAATCCCGGTTATCTTAATATGCTTTCCGATAGCAAGGATACCCGGTAGATCTGCTTTGTGCGTACCCTGGGTCGTCCAGCGAGTCACCACTTTGTCTCCTTCTGCAATTTGGTCTTCGATAACAAGACGATGATCGGGAAACGCCTTACGGTATTTTGACTGGAATTTTTTCCACTCATCAATACCACCTCCAAAATCGGGGGCAGTCGCGTCGTGAAGCATATAGTCAGAAGCGAGCACTTCGTCAGCGAGGGCAAAGTTTCCTTTGGCAAAAGCCTCCTCGTAGAAATGCCGCACGAGTTGTTTATTCTTTTTTGCTGCCATAAGAGCCTCCTTATATGAGCGCTGTCCATTGCCTGCTCAAGGCAGACTGGCAATGATCCTTCAATATGCATCCTCAGGAAGGGCACGCAGTGTTTTCGGTAATCTCTCAAATATCCTTTTCGCTCAAATGAGCCATAATGAGTTGCCATGTTATTAGCTGCTTTACGGTCCATGAGGATTGCTGGCAAAACAACCGCTCGCTAAGGTGGATCTAAAGCGATTGTCTATCACTGCACATTGCAGCCTCTCCTTTATAGAACCAAGAGTAACCACCGCTGAGAGATTAACAAGGTGCTGCAACTTCAAGGTGCCACCGTCGGTGAGTGCGTACGCAGCCAATCCGGATTCCCTGCCCCCGTTACATAGCCCTTAACATCAAAGAGATCCTTGGCTCCAAAGGCCAAACCTGCAAGTGGGCCGGATGAAGAGCTTGAAACGCTTACATTCACGTGTGTACAGAACGCGCCAAATGGGTCGTGCATAGGATTTCCTTGGCAAAAGCAATACCGCCATTCTCATTGCCAAGATCAGAACTCAGGACTCAGAAGGAGACTCTCAGGAGTTGACAACGGGTCAATCACAAATATGCAGCAACTACCTGTGCCAAAACTCCCAGTAGCGTCAGCAGGATGCCACCAGCAAAGATCAATGGGTATTTGATGATGGTTGACTGCCTTCCCCCTTCGCTCAGTCTTCTTCGTTTCGAAAACAGTATCAAACCGACTCCCGACACGCTCAAGATCATTCCAATGATACTAATGGTATCCATAGAATCTACTTTCCAAGCAGCAGCTTTGCCTAGCCTTCTTAAAGGACATCCAGTGAAAAGGTCCCTATACGCTGTTTTGGTCAAAGGATTGTTTCAACTTCTCCAGCAACTTTTCTCTCGCGTCCTCTTCGAGCACGGACATCCGTGGACTTGCATCGTGTAAGATTTCCTGTCATCGCACTAGGGATTGGCGGGTTTGCCGGAAGGAGAGTCAGACCCCCCCGCCAAAGGCGGTCACCCTCTATATACATTATTCGTTAAACGTATGGAGCTATCCGATGTTTGGCAGCGCTAGAACCGTCCCTCATTGTTGTTAGTTTCCTGTTCGCGGATGTAGGCTTGCACCTGTTCAAGCTCAAAGCCAACGGTTGACACCGCGTAGCCTCGTGCCCAAAAATGTTCGCCTGTGAAGTTCCGGTCTTTTCCTCCAAGTTGCCGTGTAATCGCGATGGCGCTCTTACCCTTGAGAAAACCAATAATTGAGGCCACCGAGAATTTCGGAGGGATCTCTATGCACATATAGACATGATCGAGCATCAGATGTTCTTCCAGAATACGGCACTCTTTCTGACGTGCCAACTGTGAGCAAAAGGGGTAATTGAATGACATCCCCCCTGCTCAAAGGTTTATTCATCGGTCGATGCACCTGCTATTCCCCGAATCAACGCGAAGTAACGCTGTAAATGAGCTCTCGGCGTCCATCTCTGCTGGTAGGCTTGATAACCGCTTTGGCCCAGCTCGCGACGATGGGAAGGACTCGCCAATAGGTGATCCATCGCTGCTACCAACTCTTCCTCTGTGTTGTAGATAAATCCGCCGTCACTCTCTTGAATAATCTCGGGCATCCCCCCCAGGTTCCTGGCGATGACCGGTGTCTTCTGCCTGAAGGCCTCAAGGATGGTTAAAGCGCACACTTCAAAGCATAAGGATGGAACAATCAAAGCCACAGCCTGCCGATATAGTGCCTGTAGTTGATGCCAGGATTGGTAGCCCAGGAACCGGATGTTGAAGCTGTCTTGGGCTAGTCTCTTCAACTGGAGCTGGCAGCTTCCCTTACCCGCAATCAGCAATTGTGCCTTCTCATACCTCCGAAAGACGGGGATGAGTGTGTCCAGGCCTTTAACCTTTTCCAGGCGCCCTACAAAAAGGAAATAAGGCGTCTCATATATCCTATTGTCCCCTCCTGCTTCAGGAGTCATGGTGGGGGCATCCACCTGGGGAACAAAGTTGGGCAGGTGAATAATGGGAATGTCTAGGCCCATCTCCTGGTGCTTGTCCTTGATGAAAAGACTGGGAGCTAGGAAGGCATCGACATGCTTGACGGCGGTTTTCAACAGGTTTCCGTAGCGCCACCATTGGGGTGGGCGTCGATATATCAGGCTGCAAAGCAGGCAATGCGGTTGTGTGCAGACTGCCCGGTTGAATCGAAACAACCCATGGGTGGGACACACCAGCCAGTATTCGTGCATCGTGTAAAGTTTGATGCCGCGACCGTATTCCAGAATTTTGGGCCCGCCAATCAGGGAAATGTTGTGGTAATGGATGACATCAAAGCCCCCTTCCAGAATCCGCTGAATACGGGCCGACTTGAAGAATGGGAAACCGGTCTGCTGGGTAGCCAGCGGAGAAAGAAAGCCCCATCGGCTTTGGAGCCCATGCACGGTCACATTCGGGTGATCCTCATAACCCTTTGCGGGTTCCCGGCCTCCCAATATGCGGTAGGAATCAGTACAGTGAATCACTTCCACCTGATGTCCGCGCTGCGCCAACTCATTGGACAGTCGATGCACGAAGATTCCGTCCCCCCCGAAATTGTAGGGAGGATAGAAGGTTGTGATCATGCAAAAGCGGAGGGGTCGGTCAGTCATCTGCTTAAGTTGACCTGAAGGGTGCGCCAAAATCGGCGAGGAATACTGCGAGCCCAAACATACCAGGGAAACAGTTCGGTCAACATTACGTCGAATAAGCGATTCGTGCGGAGATAATAGCCGTCGACCCGTTCCAGGACGTAGGGGTCGCTGCCGGCAGTAACCAGGCCCAGTTTATCGGAACAGGCGCAGGCAAAATAGTGCCGAACGATTTCCCGGATGCGGTGGTCAAAGCGGCCGTAAGGGTAAGCAAAACAGGCTACCGGAGCGCTCAGGGCATCTTCAATGATTGCCTTCGACTTGCCAACCTCCGCTTCGACTCGTTCCGTGGGCAAATGGCTGAGGTCCGGATGGGTAAGGGTGTGGGCGCCGAAGGCAATCCCATTTTGCTGCATCTCCTGGATCTCACCCCAGCTTAACATGGGGCGCATCTCCAAGGAAGGCAATCGATCGGCAGGTTTCACCACGGCCTTTTCCCCCACAGTGAGGAAAACGGTGGCGGACATCCCATAACGCTGCAACACCGGAAAAGCTTCCTGATACACCGATTGGAACCCATCATCGAACGTAATCACCAGAGAACGATCCGGAAATGGGGCACCTCGGTGCAGGCAATCCAATGTTTCCAATAAGCTCAGCGTCCGAAACCCACTTTCAAACAATCTAGCCATTCCGTTCCGGAACACTTCCGGCGTTAAGGAAATGACCGACTGACGGTTATCAATAGCGTGGAAAGTCAGGATGGGTAGCCAGGCAGCCATTGTTCTTTGTCTATGCCGCATCGGAGCAAATCGGTTTGAGCGACCAGTTTTCGATTTTTCGTGAGTCGATCCCCTCGATAAAAAAGTCACTCTCCTTAAAAGCCTCTTTCACCGGTCGAATCAGCAAAGGTAATTCGCCTTGAAGTTTTCTCTCTATGATCCGCAGGCTATGGGTTTTGAAACCCAGATCCTTGAAAGTCCCCATTAAGGCATCGTCCAAACAGAAATCGTAGATTGACAGCAGGTCAAAATGTTTGATTCTAATGACATATCTGAGGATTTTTCGAATGGCTCGATCTTCCTTTTCGGCACAATCAAGAATATATCCTCTTTGGTTGTTGGCAGAAGCTCCCATGACCACATATGCGGTGGCGATACTCTCTTCCATCAGATAATAAAATACGTATGCAAAACTCCGTTCGTCTTGAGGTGTCGAAGTCTGTCTTGAGCTTGTCCAAGGGGGTTATAAGGACTTCTGTAGGAGCCCCAACAAAGACGAGTAAATCCCCTTTTCATCTTTTTTGCGGACCATATTTGCCTAAGTCAGAATCGAACTCAATCACAGAAAAAAGCCTTCTCCAGGATGGTAAGACCTGGTTTCTCCATTCTTGTAGAGAGTGATTAGACCTTTCCCATAAACATTCCATCTGCCGTCTGCTCCATCATCAATCATTCCGGTTTCTTCATCGATTCCGATAATTACATCTTCGGGAAGTGCCATCACCAGATCAGACACCCAACTTTTGCCAAAGGCGCCATGGTGAGGAACGACGCACGCGTTGGGGACCAAGTTCAATCCTTCGACGATACTTCCTGTGTGCGGATCATAATAATGTTGACATAAGACCATTGCTCCGGCACTGCTTCCACCGATAACAGCCCCCGTATGGTAGGCTTCCAGAATGGCCCGCCAACTGATACTGCCGGCAAGGGTTTGCGCAAGATAGTGGGGAAAACCGCCAAGCAGATAGATGAACTTGGAAGATTCTAATGATGCAGCTATGAAAGAGTGGTTGGCTGAAGCTTGATCAATGAGTGGTAGCAGGATCACATGTCTTGCTCCCAAACGATGGAACCATCGAACCCCGCTGTTACCGGCATGTTCATGATTACGGTCGGGAGCGGCTGCAGCAGGGATGATACTCACCTTAGCATCCAAATCGCCTGCAAGTTCGATGGCACGAAGGTCAGGTTCCGCCATCTGCCCGCCGAACTCAGCTCCGCCTTCCAGAACAATATAGCCTCTCATCGCTTCAGGGCCTACTCAGAAGCAAAGGATGGCTTGACTTTTGACCTATTCCTTGTAGACACCACTACACATTATCAGGTCATCCACCTTCTCACAATATACCATCTTAGGGAGCACCTTTTTGGTTACCGGATGGTACCATTTGTACTCTAGCCAGCCACTCCCTTCATTGTTGGCCGTCTCAAGGATTTCTCGAATAAAAAGCTTGCCGTCGGCATCCCTGAGGTCAAGGAAGTCCTCTCCCACAAACGCATCATTGACTCCATGGGCAAGCACGGTCCCTCTGGGATTCAAGACAAATAGATATAGTTCATCCTTAACAAATGGTCCCCTGGGATTCGAGAACTCAGCTAGAGAGATCCTTTTGCCGGAACGGCTATAAAACGCTATTGCCTTGTTCACCCAAGTCTTCGCGTCATGTTCTGATCTCGGGCTCATTCCGTCCTCCTTTGATGTGATGGGAAGATCCGGCTGCTCATTGACCATCCTCCTTCTTACCTGCAGTCGTTACGGCAATTCCCGACATTATGAACAGTGGATGGCTTCGCATCGTTCCCCGCTCCCCCGAAAGTGTTCGGTGAATAATATTCTTATTCTGCTCTGACCAATAGAGAACAATAATTGCCAATTGAGCGGAAGAACTCTGCGACCAGGCCCAGCCTAGTCCTTATAGACGGCACTGCAGATGATCAGGTCATCGACCTTTTCAAAATAAGCGATCTTAGGGCGCCAATCCTTGGTTACCGGATGGTACCACTTGTACTCTACCCATCCACTGCCTTGAGCGTTGGCGGTATCGACAATCTCCCGGATAAAGAACTTGCCGTCAGAATCCGTAAGACCCAAGAACTCCTCACCGACAAATCTTTCATTGACGCCATGAGCAAGCATGGTCCCTTTGGGGTTCAACACATAGATGTACAGTTCACCCTGAATAAACATCCCGCCCGGATTCGAGAACTCAGCCAGAGCGATCCTTTTACCAGAGGTTCTGTAAAAGTTTTTCGCCTGCTCCACCCAGTGCTTCGCATCTTCTTTTGGTCTCGCGCTCATTTCCTTCTCCTTTGTTGTTAGATGTGTGGCCCTGGCCAAATGCAGACCCTCGGGCAAACAAGGAAGATCTTTCTCCCCCTTCTCATTTGTCTCTTTTTGCTCTACATTATAATCACTACAACCGATTACATCAATTGAACGTTAGTAGTAGAGGGGGGTTTGGTCTTGCCTTCCACTGTCGCTTATGCCTATGATGACAGGGAAAGAAGGGGCTCAAGCTCGTAGGACCTTGTCTAATAAGCTCTCGCCCATACTGAACGCAAACCATGGAATGCATATCAAAGGAGACCCCAGCTCAGCAAGGTTGCTGACTGCGGTTTTGGCTTTGAGAAGAAGAAGATCTTGTCATGGGAGCGACCACAATGACAGAAGATCATTCAACGTTAACCGTCCTTGATCATAATTCGGTGACAAAGGCTCAAAAACTCTCGCCCCGACTGTTACTCACCACCGGATTGGTCTTCATTGTTATGACCGGTTACGAATGCGGGAAAGGGCTGCTTTTTCCGGATATGACGATCTGGCAGTCGCGCCTCGCTACCATTCTCTTTACCACCGTCATTGCTGCCTTGGGTGCGTACCTTGGATTTCGCAAGATTGACTTTATGCAGCAACGCCTTTTTCAGAAAATTAAGGAACTCGCGAGTCAGGAGAATGCGAAGCTTGCAGCAATGATTTCCGGGATGGATGAGGGCGTCGTATTTGCTGATGCCAATAACGTCATTGTGGAACTCAACCAGTGGTTTGCCCGGTTTGTGGATCGAGACCGGGAGGAACTGATCGGAAGAAACATTGAGGAGTTTCATTCGGGCGAGGTCCTTGAAAATGTCCGAAGAATTATCTCCGGTTTCCACCAGGAACTGGTTTCTGAGCCGTTTGCGGTACAGAGGACAGTGGGTAATATGGAAGTCATCCTTCGCGTTCAACCAATATACCGTGAGAATAGTTATGAAGGGGTGCTGTTGAACGTGATTAATGTCACGGATTTGGTTCTGGCACGACGCAGGGCCGAAGCTGCAGATGTGGCCAAGAGTGAATTCCTGGCCAACATGAGCCATGAGATCCGAACTCCCATGAACGCTGTCATCGGCATGACGGACCTGGCACTCGAGACCGAGCTCAATGCTGAACAAAGAGAATACATAGAGGTGATCAGGAATTCGGGATATGCTCTTTTGACATTGATTAATGATATCCTCGACTTTTCAAAAATTGAGTCGAAGAGACTCAGCCTCGATCCTATCGAATTCAATCTGCAGCAAAACATCGGTGACACCCTGAAGAGCCTCGCTGTGAAAGCCCATCAAAAAGGGCTCGAACTTGCTTATCAGGTTAATCCGGACATCCCTGAAAGGCTGATTGGTGACCCCGGACGTTTGAGACAGGTCATTGTCAATCTGGTCGGGAATGCTCTCAAGTTTACCGAACAGGGGGAGATTGTCGTGCTGGTGGAGACCGAATCTGAGACTGAGGAAGAGATTTTTCTGCGATTCATCGTGTCCGATACGGGCGCCGGTATCGCACCGGAGGGCCTGGGGATGATTCTTGAACTGTTCAGACAGGTCGACAACTCGGCAACGCGCAAGTATGGAGGATCGGGTCTGGGGTTGAGTATCTCGCGGCATCTTGTGGAGTTGATGGGTGGCCAGATTCGCGTCGAGAGCAGACTCGGCAAGGGCAGTGTTTTTCAGTTTTCCGCACGTTTTACCCGGTCCGCAGATCCCGCTCTTAAGGGGCCGATCACTGTCGACACTCGGGATTTGAGGGATTTGCATGTCTTGGTTGTGGACGACAATGCCGTCAATCGGCGCATCCTTGGGGAGATGCTGACCAACTGGCATATGAAACCTACTTTGGCAGACAGCGGTAAGACAGCTTTTGAGCAATTGCGGCGAGCCAAAGAAACCGGCAACCCTTTTGCCATTATCATCATGGATGTGTTGATGCCGGAAATGGACGGGTTCACGGTCGCCGATCAAATGCTGAGGTCGTCTCATCTTAATGGCACCATGATCATGATGCTAACTTCTGCCGGCCAGCGAGGCGACGCTGCCAGATCTCGTGAGCTCGGCATCGCAGCCTACCTTACCAAACCCATAATGCAGTCAGAACTTCTGGATGTCATGATGAATTTGCTTGCCCTGAGGGGTGAGGATCAGAGCAGGAGACCCCTGATTACCCGCTACTCCCTGCGGGAGCCGTTGACTCTGTCAACCACAGCTTCAACCCGACCGCTTCGTATCCTTCTCGTTGAGGATAATCTGGTCAATCAGAGACTGACTTTCAGGATTCTGGAAAAACGCGGCCATACCGTCGTCGTCGCCGCCAATGGGGAGGAGGCCCTGGAAGCCTTTGGCAGAGATCGCTTTGATCTCATCCTGATGGACATTCAGATGCCGGTGATGGATGGTTTGGAGGCGACGCGTATGATTCGCGCACAAGAGGAACACGCTCGTGGTCACACTCCTGTTATAGCTATGACTGCCCATGCCATGAAAGGCGATCGGGAGAAATGCCTTGCCGCGGGAATGGACGACTACCTGTCCAAACCATTTAATACCAACGATCTCTGCGCCATGCTGGAAAAATACGCGTGCGGTCCCGAGTCGGCCGAGAGTGGGTCAGCCCCATCCCAGGAGTCAGAACATCCTGTCGCGGCAGGAGATGGTTTTGATTTGCCAAAGGCCCTGGAAATGGCTGGGGGCGATCAAAAGCTCTTGAAGGAACTCGCCGATCTGCTCTTGAAAAGTCTGCCTGAGCACCTGGCCCAGATTCGGGAGGCGATGTCCAAAAATGATGCCCCCAGTGTGGAGCGGTCTGCGCACAGCCTGAAGGGCGCCGTGGCCAACTTTGGGGCGAAAAGAGCAGTCGCAGCCGCCTACCGATTGGAGCAAATTGCGCGGGAAGGGCTATTGGCGGAAGCTTCAGAAGCATTCCTGGAGCTGCAAAGAGAGTCTGAGCATTTGGAGAGCGCTATACAACAAGCGCTGTCGGAGCTGCAGAGTGAAGATTCTGATTGTTGAAGACGAGCCCTTATCGAGGCGGCTACTGGAAGTCACCCTACGCAAGTGGAACTACGAAGTTGTCGCCACCTCTGACGGTAGGGAAGCCTGGGAGCTTCTTCAGGGTCCTGATGCGCCCAATCTGGTCATCTCGGATTGGATGATGCCAGATATGGATGGGCTGGAACTGTGTAATCGAATTCGCGAAAGTGAAAGACCGGGTTACACCTATCTAATCCTCCTCACGTCCAAAGGAAGAAGAGAGGACCTCATCAAGGGTTTGGAAGCGGGAGCTGATGACTATCTGATCAAACCTTTTGACCATGAAGAACTGAGGATCCGCATTAAGATCGGAGAAAGGATCATTAGCCTGGAACGCCGGATTCTCCAGCTCGCAAACACGGATTCGTTGACCGGTGTTTTGAATCGGCGGGCCTTTATGGAGAGGTTGCGGATCGAAGTGGAACGGGCAATTCGGGAGTGCAGTCCACTTTCTATGATTCTTGCCGATCTCGATCATTTCAAGAACATTAACGACCGGTATGGCCATCAGACGGGTGACCTAGTGCTTCAAAAGTTCGCCGAACAACTGAGTGCACTATCGAGACAATATGACTTCGTAGGAAGATATGGGGGGGAGGAATTTGCGATATGCTTCCCTGGACTTGATGGTTCAAACGTTGCCTTGGTTGCTGAACGCATGCGCAGCAGAGTGGAAGACCTCAAAGTCCCCGCCACCGATCCATTTCAGTGCATCCGGTTCACCGCCAGCTTTGGTGCAGCTTCTCTTTGCCGGGACTGCGAAGAACCTCTGAATGCCCTTATCGCACGGGCGGATGAAGCCATGTATATGGCCAAGCGCGAGGGGAGGAACTGTGTTTGCGTTGCGGACAGGCCAGGCGCTCAGGAAAACTCAAGAAAGTAGCCCTTAATGGATACATCAAAAATCAAGGTGTGTATATTTGACGTCAATGGTGTTCTCATTGATTCGAATTTGGCTAATGCTCGCGCCATGGCTCAAGCTTTTACCGATGATCCCCTACTATGGCAGAGAATTATCCAATCATATCTCAAACTCACCGGTATTGACCGGGGCAGCAAAATACGCATCATTCAAGACCAGGTCATAGGGGCCCCCTTCAAAGAGGCAGAATACGAGCTGCGCTGGAAGAACTTTATTAGCTTCGGTCGCCTGGCCATGCTTGATGCTCCTCTGATTGAAGGGTGTAAAGAGATTCTGGGGGAAATCGGCAAGCGCAAGCTAACCCGCGTCGCCCTATCCAATACACCGCTGGCGGAGTTGCGGGAAATATTGGCTTCTCAAAATATTGAATCTCTTTTGGACGTGATTCGGGGTGGCGGCGACTGGCCGAAATCAGAATCACTGACACGGCTCCTTAAGGAATTTCAGTTTGCCCCGGACAGATGTGTTTTTTGTGGTGACGGGAAAGGTGACCTGGCGGCAGCCAGAAAGGCCGGAGTATCATTTGTTGCCATTGATCCGGGCACGGGAGAGTTCGATGCCGAGGCAGGCTTCGCAGGACCATACCAGTCCCTTGCTCATTGGGGCCGGGAGATGATGGACATAAAGTCTCTGCATGAAAACGAGTGAAATATGGTGTAAGACATCGTTGCCGCGGTTTTGGTTTAGACCCGTCCCTCGACCTTTAAAGAGATCCCAGCCGTTCTGTCTCCTGTCTGCTACCTTTAGCCTTTAGCCTCCTGCCTCCTCAGCCCCCCTTATATTGACACGTCCGATGTGTATGCTTAACTTCGGTTCGGAAAAGGTGGAAATACCTGTAAAAACAAGAAGGAAGGAGGTTTTTGCCATGGCGATTATCCGTTGGTTTGAAAGGCCCAGTGTACCCCGATCTCAGGACGTTATGGGACAATTGAAGAAGGAAATGGATCGCTTGTTTGCCGATTTTTCGGGCAGGCCGGCGTCTCCTTATCGCACCGGAGTATTCCCTCACATCAATGCAAGCGAGGACGACGAGAATCTTTATGTACGCTCGGAATTGCCCGGGATCGAGCCTCACGAAATCGAAATCTCCGTCGAGGGTGACACGCTGACGCTTCGAGGCGAGCGAAAGTTGCCCGAGGCTGGCGAAGGGGTAAACTATCACCGCCGCGAACGCGAGGCCGGCCGCTTCCGCCGGGTTATCACTCTGCCTGCCAGAATCAACCCGATTGGGGTGGAAGCCGTTTTCAAGAATGGCGTGCTCAAAATTGTTCTGCCGAAGGCAGCGGAGGCTCGGGCAATACAAGTTAAGGTGAAGACTGAATGAGACTTATGAAAGGTTCATCTTCGGCTTCTTGACTGTCTTGATTAAGACAAATAGGGAGGGTCCTTAAAATGGCAGAGAAGGATTTGCAGGCAAAAGAAAAGGTTGAGCTTCAAACTGCGGCCGAAAGCACACGAGATGTTCCTTCTTATATACCCGCAGTCGACATTTATGAATCACCGGAGGCCCTTACTTTGGTTGCCGATATGCCTGGTGTGGGTCCCGGAAACGTCGTTATCGACGTCCACGACAATCAGTTGACGCTTCGAGGAACCGTCACGATAGAGGGGGAAAAGGAACGATTACTCCTTCAGGAATATGGTGTGGGCGATTACTTCCGCGAATTCACCTTGGGAAGAAACATCGATCAAACCAAAATCGAAGCCAGCGTGAGAAATGGGGTGTTGACGCTGACACTGCCCAAGGCAGAAGCAATCAAACCGCGGAAGATCACCGTCAAGTCTGCATAGACAGCCGTCAAAAAAACGCCGGGGAATCAGCCGGTTGAGTCTATCATTCAACCGGCTGAGGGCACCTTACGGAAGATAATACCAAGTTGCGATCATCTACGAGGGCTTCCTGAAGGAAACTAAATAAGGCTATGGAAACTAAATGAGGCTGCGGAGTCGGTTCCATATCTCCGAAGACTGCTCTTCCCTGAAGCAAAACCGGAGTTCACGGAATCGCGCCCGAAGCGCCTTGATTTCCTCAACCACGCGAATGTCCTTCACCACAACATCACGAATGAGCGAAGCGAGGACCTTGAAATCCTCATTCGTGATGTTGTGGTGAAGGACATTCGCGACAACATCACGAATGAGCGAAGCGAGGACCTTGAAATCCTCTTCCTCCATGCCGAACCGGGTCATTTCCGAAACACCCATCCTCAGCGCACCGGCAACCGTGAAGCCTTCCTGGTCCGGAGTCGCCTGATAATTACATATGATATTGCTTGCCTCGAGCCGGCCGGCTATCTCCGGGCCGCGAGCGTAGCCGACACCGACCACTACCTGGTGGGTTTCAGTGAAATCCAGCGAGGGGTCTCCAGCCACATCCAGGCCGCAGTCCTTCAGGGCTCTCGCAAAGGCCTTGGCGTTGGCAATCACCCTTCTCTGGTACTCATCCTTGAAATGGTTCATTTCATAGGCCGCCACAAGGACCCCGAGGAGAGTGCCGAGATGGTGGTTGGACACCGATCCGGGGAAAGATCGGCGCAGCAAGGCTTCCCAGAGCTCGTAGCGTTCTTCATGCTCCAGAAAACGGCTCCCCACGACGCCGCGCTGGGTGCCAAAAAAAGTTTTGTGGGTGGACCCTGTCACAAAATCCGCCCCCTCTTTGAAAGGCTCCTGGAAATACGGACCAACAAGACCCAGGACGTGGGCCATATCATACATGACTACCGCATTGATCCGCTGCTCATCCAAAAATCGTCGGATCTCCGCCACCGGTTCCTTGTGAAGAAACATACTCTTCCCGAAGATGATCAGCTCCGGCCGGAATTCGTCGATCAAAGCCAGTGCGGCTGGGACATCAATCCTGTATGGATTATCGGGCAGGACCGGGAAATTGACCACTGCCGGCCGTTCGGTCCGAGGGTCTCTGGCCACAAAGTCTTTCAGTGCCCCCATGGGCTGGGCACTCAAATGCCCGCCTTTGGCAATATGATGATTCATCACTTGCCGAATTCTTCGGGGCTCGCTTTTCCGGTCCGGCCGGTTGCCGTAGTCCACCATCGCGCTGAAAACGGCAAGGTTGGCCATCTGTCCACTGATCAGCCTGGTTTCCACCTCAGCACACCCGAGGAATTTTCGCATCTCTTCGTGCAGGGCCCGCTCCACCTCTTCAATGAATTCAGTGCCCTGGTAATAGTAAACCTCCGCATCATAGAAAGCCTTGGTCTTCTTGTGTTCGGCATAACGGAAAGCCGGGTCCATGACCGACAGAAGCCGGGTCATGGGTGAACTGGTCATTTCCGACGGAATCAGGTTGATGCACTCCTCCTGACGCCATAGGGTATTTTGCAGGGCTTTCTCAAGAAGATGCCTCACCTTGGAGGGTTCATTGCCGCCCGGCAGGGCTTTGGGTTCGAGTACATGATCGAAAAGAATAGGGCGTGCATAAGGCGGGGCCTCATTTCTCAAATGATAGCGCACGACCACCGCCTCCACGACCTTGCCCCGAATTTCTATGTTCACCCTGTCATCTTCGACGGTATCGCTATCCAGGAAGGCCATGCAAATGGAACGAAGCTGTTTTTCGTCGGTCTGCCTCGAGCTGAGCCCCTCCCCTTCAAAAACCCAGCAAGGAACCATCGTTCCGCTGGTCACCCAGCCGATAAGCTTCCCTTCCTTGAATACTTTCGCCCCTTGTCGGGCAACGCCTCGCCCGGCAACAGCCAAAGGCATGATGAGGCGGGGCAGTGCGTCGATCATGGAGTAATCCCGAAACATGATCTTTCCCAAGGCTTCAAACTGCCCGGCCAGGGGCTCACGACCGACAAAGTCTCCTTTGTCCGGAGAAAAGCTGACTCCTATCTTTGAGCTTGGACAAGAGAGCAGGGGCATTTCACGGCCTTCAGCATCCTGCCCTAGTTCATGGCCATAGAGAGGAAGACCGGCCTCCAGTCGAAGCGTGTCCCTGGCCCCCAGGCCAGCAGGTGTAGCCCCACTGTCAGCCATTCTGTCCCAGAGCCTCGCCGCATGGCCTTTCTCAAGGAAGAGCTCAAAGCAGAGGGGTTCCCCGGTGTAACCCGTGCGGCTGACCTTCACCCCAGCTCCTGCAATGGTCACGATGCTCACGGCATTGTGCATGGGCTCCGGGAGACGGCCGAGATCGATGATCTCTTCCAGGATCGAGCGTGAGCGGGGTCCTTGAAGAGAGAGCATGGCGAGCTTTCGGGTGACATCCTCCAATTCAACCCCCCAAAAAGCCGTCAGATGCTTCTGTAAATGGACCCAATCTTTTTCAGCATTGGCCGCATTGACCGCCAAGAGAAAATCTTCGGTAGAGAACCGATAGAGGTAAGCGTCGTCAATGGCGTTGCCCTTTTCGTCAGCAATGAGAGTATACTGAGCGCCGATCATCCTCATGTCCAGGGCTTCGGCGTTGTTGGTCAGCACGTGATTGAGGAATTTCAATGCACCGTCGCCACGGACGATAAACCGGCCCATATGCGAGATATCGAAAAGTCCGGCGCTCTTGCGCGTGGCAAGATGTTCCTCAACGATACCGGTCGGGTAGAAGACCGGCATCTCCCAACCCCCGAATTCAATTATCTTGGCCCCGCGAGCCAGATGCTTTTCGAAGAGAACCGTTCGCTTCAGTGTATTCATCATCTTAGTCCTCTCTTCTCGTAACGAGTCTTCCAGTGGGTGTTCGGTGCAGTTTGTGGGTCATAAAAAGGTGGATCAAACCGTTCCCTTATTCCCGACTGAAGGTCTTTTCTTTTAAAAGGAATTCTATTTTTGCCAGATCCTCTGAAACCAATTTCACCTGGAAGACCGACTCAATGTTATGTTTCAGGGTCTCGCGAACTTTTGTGATGGATAATTCACATGACAACTCACGGGCCAGGGAGGTCACTCCGATGCCTTTGAGCCCACAGGGGTTGATCCATGAAAATGGTTCGAGCCAGATATTGACATTGAAGGCAAAACCATGGAATGCGACCCCCCGGCGAACGGCGATTCCGATACTCCCCAATTTGCTGGTCCCGACCCAGATTCCCCGGTTTAGGGGATTACGCTCCGAGGGTACTCCCCACTGGGTCGCCGTCCGCATCATGACCTCTTCGAGGCATGTCACATAATCGATCACATTGAGTCCGGCAGCCTGAAGATCAACGATTCCATAGCCAACAAGCTGACCGGGGCCGTGAAATGTAATGTTGCCACCTCGCTCGACATGGATAATCGGAATCTTGGATTGCTCCAGAAAACTTTCCGAGACTGTAAGATTTTCCCGCCCGCCCCTGCGACCCAAGGTGAAAACCGGCTGGTGCTCGAGCAGCAAGAAGATATCGGAGTCAAGCAATTCGGACCTCCTGGCGGCAACCAGCTTGGCTTGCAACTGCCAGGCCTCCTCGTAATCCAACAACGGCAAATCCAAATAAAGCCAGCTTTTGTTGCATGTCTGGCTCTTCAAAGGAACTGTTCCTGCGTCTTTCACCTTCATCGAAGCCGGGTCAACACGTCAGGCAAGGGTGGCGTGCAGCTTGCACTTCGTCCAGCCTGGTCACTTTAGGTCGATGTGGTGCGGAAAAAAGCTGCTCCGGATTCTCACTTGCCTCTCTGACGACTTCCTTAAATGCTTCGATGAAAAGGTCGATTTCTTCTTTGGATTCGGTCTCCGTCGGTTCGATCATGATGGCCCCATGGACGACCAGCGGGAAGTAGATGGTAGGTGGATGAAAACCATAATCCATCAACCGTTTGACCATATCCAGGGTGGTTATCTTCCGCGCTGCCTGATTCTTGTCGGAAAAGACGCACTCATGCATACAGGGTCTGTCATAGGGAAGATCGAGGGTCCCCCTGAGCCGCTCCCGGATATAGCGAGCGTTCAGCACCGCCAACTGACTGACCTTTTTCAGTTCCGGCCCCAGGCTCAAAATGTAGCTGTACGCCCTGATCATGATCCCCACATTCCCGCAAAAGGCGTGTAATTTGCCCACAGACTGAGGAAAATCATCCGAAAGATAATATCGCCCGTTCGCTTCGAGAACACGAGGGACCGGCAGGAAGGGTTTCAGCCGCTTTCTGACACAAACGGGGCCGGCGCCCGGGCCTCCCCCCCCATGCGGTGTCGAGAACGTCTTGTGGAGATTGAGATGGAGCACATCCACGCCGATATCGCTCATGCTCACCATGCCCATCACGGCGTTCATGTTGGCCCCGTCGGCGTAAACCAGCCCGTCTTTGGCGTGTACGATTTCGGCGATTTTTATAATTTCTTCCTCGAAAAGACCGAGTGTATTCGGGTTCGTGACCATGATCCCGGCCGTCTCTTCATCCATGACCCGGGCGATGGTTTCGGCAGAGAGGATTCCGCGTTCATTGGACTTCACGTTCACGGGGCTGTAACCGCACAGGGCGGCACTGGCGGGGTTCGTGCCGTGAGCGGTATCCGGGACAATGATTTTCGAACGGCGTGAGCCCTTGCTGTTGTGATACGCATGGAAGATAAGCATGCCGGTGAGTTCCCCTTGAGCCCCGGCTGCAGGTTGGAGGGTAACGGCGTCCATACCGGTGATTTCCGCCAAAAGGCGTTCAAGTTCGAACATCATTCTGAGCACCCCTTGAGCCAAAGGGGCGGGCAGCAACGGGTGAGCCCGGGCAAATCCCGGCAGCGCCGCCTGCCTCTCATTGGTCTTCGGGTTATATTTCATGGTACATGAACCCAGCGGGTACATGCCGGTGTCCACACCGAAATTCCACGTGGACAGCCTGGTGTAGTGGCGCACCACTTCCACCTCGCTCAAATCGGGGAAGTTCGGCGCTTCACCCACAAGCATTTCATCCAAAGGGTAATACTCAACATCGCGCCGCGGAAGGGAAATGCCTCTTCTTCCTTTTCTCCCCTTTTCAATCAGCAGCGGCTCATTGAGTATTAACCCGCTGGAGCCTACGGATTCTTTCATGATTCCACCTCTTTATGTGAACCGCTCAATTGTCGGACCAGAGTATCCATGTCATCTCTGGTCTTGGTTTCCGTCACACACATTAGATAATGGTTGGGCAATTCCGGATAATAGTGACCCAGGGGCAGGCCTGCCACAATTTCTTGCTCCAAAAGCCGCTGATAAGTCGCCTCAAAGCCGGCCGGGAATTCCACCACAAATTCATTGAAGGTGGGGCTGGTAAAAGGGATTTTGAACCCTGCCCCGGCCAGTTCCTGCTTCAGATACTCACTTTTGTCGTAATTCAATTGAGCCAGTTCACGCAGGCCGGTACCTCCCAACGAAGCCATATACATGGCAGTCGTCGTGGCACAGAGACCACTGTTGGTGCAGATGTTGGATGTGGCTTTTTCACGCCGGATGTGCTGCTCCCTTGTGGCGAGCGTGAGCACAAAGCCTGTCTTCCCGTTTCGGTCTTTGGTCTTTCCTACCAGACGGCCCGGCATGCTTCGTATGTACTCCTTGCGGCAGGCAAACATCCCGAGGGCAGGGCCACCGTAGCACTGGGGAATTCCAAAGCTTTGACCTTCTCCACAAGCAATATCGGCGCCCTGACTTCCGGGGTTCTTGAGAAGTCCATACGCAAGGGGTTCCGTAAAGGAAGTGATAAAGAGGGTCTTGGTGTCGCGGGTAATGTTCCCCACAACTGCCAAATCCTCAATGCATCCGAAAAAATTGGGAGACTGCACGGCAATGGCAGCCAGGTCACCCAGCTCTCCCAATACCTGGAGATTTGTTCTGCCGTTCTGCAGATTGGGGAGCTCGATTATCTCGAAGCCGGGAGGTTCCAAATAGGTGCGTATCACTTGCCGGTAAAGCGGATGAATGAGACTGGAAACAGCGACTTTCCTCAAACGGCTGGCCCGCGTTGCCATGAGCAGCGCTTCCGCCAGCGCCGAGGCGCCGTCATACATGGAAGCATTGGCGACATCCATGCCCAAAAGATAGGCAACAAGGGTTTGGTACTCAAAAATTGCCTGCAACGTTCCTTGACTGATTTCCGGCTGATAAGGGGTATAAGATGTGGAAAATTCGGAACGGCCAAGAAGATAGGAAACAGATGCCGGAATATGGTGCTCATAGCTGCCGGCGCCCACGAAGGCCTTGTACTCCGGAGAGACAGCATTAGTGCTCGCCAGAGAGGCCATCAGGTCGTTCAATTCCCACTCCGTCAGCGGCTCCGGTAGATTGAGAGGAGTCTTGCGCCGGCAATCTTCAGGAATAGTCGAAAACAGATCGTCGAGGCTGGTTGCTCCCACTACCTGGAGCATCTCAGCAATATCCTCGGGAGTATGGGGCAAGTATCTCATTTTTCTATGCCTTTCAACATCTCAAGGTAAGCATCCCTGGTCATGAGCCCGTCCCAATCAGAGGGATTGTTGGACCTCACTTCAAGAATCCAGCCTTCAGTGTAGGGGGCCTGATTGACCAATCCGGGCGATTCCTCCAAGGCCTCATTTACTGAAACGACTTCCCCGCCTACCGGGGCATATATCTCTGCGACGGCTTTGACCGACTCCAAGGTCCCACACTCTTGTCCCTTTGCAAAGGTTGCCCCTACCTCGGGCATCTCAACAAATACAATGTCTCCCAGCTGATCCTGAGCATAATCGCTAATGCCGACCCGCATCTTTTCAGCGTCGACCTTTTGCGCCCACTCATGATCATCGGCATAACGCACATTCTCGGGAAGACTTAATTCATCGATTTCCTTCATGCTTTATCCTCCTCCTTCGGCAAATCATTGTTTCGAAGACAGTGCTTAGTCCTGTGTGCTGAGTGCTGAGCAAGAGAGTGACATCTCAGTATCACTTCCATAGTATTTATCTTAGTTTTCCAAAAACCGCAAAACAAGCGATATTTTTTGCTTGCTTGGTCAATATCTTGTACCATCCCAGTCGAACAAAAACCGAGGAACATCGCACCATTTCAAGCACCGGAGTGCAGCGAAAAGCCGAAGATTCGGAGAGTGAAACGTCATGGCGGTGAGAATCGCAGTCATAGGGGCAGGACCAGGGGGATACGTCGCAGCCATCCGTGCTGCTCAACTGGGCGCTGAAGTCACCATCATCGAACAGGACAATGTGGGCGGCGCCTGTTTGAATTGGGGGTGTATCCCTTCCAAGGTCATGATCACAACGGCCGAGATGCTGGAGAAATTTCATCAAGCAGAAGAGTTCGGTTTGAGGCTGGAGGGAAAAGTCGTTCCGGATATGCAGCGACTGATGGCGCGAAAAGAAAAGGTAATACGGGACCAATCCAAGGGAATCCTTGACTTGTTTCAGCACAATAAGATTCGCTACGTGCGCGGTAAGGCCGCCATCGAAAGGCGAGGACTGGTTGTCGCCGCACTGGAAGACGGTAAAACCCTGGAAGTTCCCTGGGACAAGCTGATTGTGGCCACGGGGACACAACCCTTGAACCTTCCTGCTTTCCCCTTTGATGGAGAACGGATTCTATCCAGCAACGATGCGCTGTGTCTTCAGGAGGTCCCCGAATCCATCATGATTCTCGGGGGGGGCGTCGTTGGATGCGAATTCGCCTTTCTTCTGTCCGCCCTCGGTTCCCGGGTGACACTGCTGGAAGCTTTGGACCGTGTCCTTCCGCTTCCCTCCGTGGATGAGGATTGTTCCAAGGTCATCCAGCGGGAAATGAAAAAGCGCAAAATCAAGTGCATGGTGAAGCAAACGGCTGAAATGGTGGAGCTCAACGGTGGCAGATTGTGTGTGAGCATCGGAGCATCCCCGTTCGCACCGGCTCTCAAGGGAAAGAGCCCCATTTCTTTGGAAGTGGATAAGGTCCTCGTTTGTATCGGACGTCAACCCAACACTGCCAACATAGGCCTTGAAAAGCTGGGAGTGAACCTGGACCCGCAAGGGTGGATCATCGCCGACGAGCGGATGCAAACCAATCTTTCCGGCGTGTACGCCATAGGGGATGTTCTGGGGCCGTCAAGGGTCATGCTTGCCCATGTGGCTTCCAGCGAGGGGTTGGCGGCCGCGGAAAACGCCGCAGGCGGAAACCGCGTTATGGACTACAGTGTCGTCCCCGGAGCCATTTTCACCATGCCGGAAGTAGCCAATGTCGGATTGTCTGAAGCGCAGGCTAAGGCGCAAGGTTTGCCTGTTCGAACCGACAGCGTGCTTTTCCGGAACCTGGGGAAAGCCCAAGTGATAGGAGAAATCGCCGGCGAAGCCAAGATTGTTTCTGATGCTGAAACAGGCAGGGTTCTGGGAGTCCATATCGTGGGTCCGCATGCCACCGATCTCATTGCGGAAGGCGCGCTTGCTGTGAAGATGGGAGCCACCGTGAAAGATCTTGCGGAAACCATTCACGCCCATCCCACACTGGCAGAAGTCATGCAGGAAGAGTCGCGTAAGTCTCTCGATCAGTCACAGCGTGAGTAATTTCAATAGGGTGGGTTAGGCGCATCTTCTTGCGGTGTAACCCACCGAAAGCCCATGTTGGGTTTTGCCTCGCTCAACTCAACCTACAGTTTTTCTGTCACTTTGTGTCCTACAGTTCAGGGGCAGAGGGCGGGACAAGACAAATAATGACCAGAGTTTCGTCCCCTGTATTCTTCAGTTGGTGCTCCTCATCGGCGGGAACAAAGAGAACGCTTCCTGGGCCAAATTCAATCCACTCGCCATTCCGAAGCACACTTCCCCGCCCTGCATGTACGAACTGTTCGTGCTCCCAGGCATGAGTGTGGCGCGGCGTATAACCCCCGGGCGCCAAGTCAAAGATGCGCATGCAAAAGTTGTCGGCTCCATCCGCTTTGCCAATGACCACCCGCGCGGTCACATCCTTTGCCGGACTGCCAAAAGCCCGTGCTTCCGCCTCTGTATAGTGCATGATTTTCATGTGGTATCCCTCCCTTCTGGTTATCAGGTCATGATGCAGAAGCCTATTCGTACAATTCTTCGTCAGGTTTTTCAAGTGCCGAGGCCGACATTCCAGGGCCCGGAAGAAGCTTCAGGTGCTTTCGCGTCCCGCCAGTGTGACCCCCATCCTCACTTCGGCAAACAAGGAAGACCATGTGCCCATGAGTCCCATTTAGGGTCGAACATCCAGAACGGCCCAAAAAACTTGACCCCCGAGGGGGGATATACTCTAATACACTTCGGAACTTGAATATGTCAGTGTTTGGACGGAAAACCCACTGGCCTTATGCCAACCCGAAACAGGTTTTTACGGAATGTCAGTAGACAGCCTACCCGTTCTGAGGATTGGGGATCTGAAAATCAGTCCCCCCATAATTCAAGGGGGCATGGGAGTGAGAGTCTCCAGAGCAGATCTCGCTTCTGCTGTCGGGAGCCAGGGATGTGTCGGCTTCATTGCCAGTGTAGGGTTGGGAAGATTCGAAGACTTGCCGAGGTCTGAAGGCGTTCGAGTGAGCGAAGAAGCCTTGAGGTATGAAATTCAAAAAGCCCGACGCCACACCAACGGCGTCATTGGTGTGAATGTGATGGTTGCCCTCACGGACTATGAGAGCCACATAAGGGCTTCCATAGACGAAAACGTCGATCTGATCATTTCCGGTGCGGGCCTACCCCTCAATCTTCCCAAGTTGACTTCGGGCACGAATATCAAACTTCTGCCTATTCATTGAACATGACGGGATGAGATCACTATGTTAAGAGATAGAACCGTCGTTGTCACCGGCCTTGGCGTGATGACCTCCATCGGGTGCGGCAGAACTGCTTTCTGGGAATCTCTTGTCTCTGGGAAATCAGGGGTCAGGAGGACTCAGGCATTTGATCCAAAACATCACCGAAGCCAGATTGCCTCGGAAGTCCTTTCGTTTCAGCCCGAAATCTACCTCGCCCTCAAACAGGTCCGCAGAATGGCCAGAGTCTCTCAGTTAGCTGTAGCCGGGGCTATAGAGGCGGTGAAGGACGCCGGTCTTGATCTCGACAAAGAAGATGCCGCCGCGGTGGGATGCGTTATAGGCACTGGGGTGGGGGACTACAAGGAGCTTGAGGAACAGCATGTCAAATTGTTGAAGCGTGGTCCCGGACATACCAATCCTTTCTCCGTTCCCAAAGTGGTTCCCAACATGCCTGCAGCCAATGTGGGAATCGAACTGGGGCTTCACGGTCCGAACCTCAGCGTGGCTACGGCCTGTGCGACAGGGGCGCATGCCATAGGAGTGGCCCTTGGGATATTGCGGCAGGGTCTGGCCGAAGTAATCCTTGCGGGTGGCGCTGAATCCACCATAACTCCTTTGGTCGTGGATGCTTATGACTCGATGGGCGCTCTTTCGAGACGCAACGACGAACCCGAGAGGGCCAGCCGTCCTTTTGACGCCGAAAGAGACGGCTTTGTCATCGGTGAAGGGGTCGGGGTGCTGGTCCTCGAGACGTTCGATCATGCCAGAAAGCGGGGAGCGGAAATACTCGCCGTACTCGGCGGCTTCGGCATGACCTGTGACGCCTTCAACATTGTTCTCCCAGAACCCGATGGAAGATGGGCCGCCGTCGCAATGGAAAATGCCATCCGCGATGCCGGAATCCGCAAGGAAGATGTGGGCTATGTCAATGCTCACGGAACGTCCACCAAAGTCAATGACAGGGTTGAATGCCTTGTGATCAGGAAGGTCTTCAAGGATCTGGCCGGAACCATACCGGTGAGTTCCAACAAATCCATGCTTGGCCATACCCTTGCCGCCGCCGGAGCCATTGAAGCCGCCGCAACGGTGCTCACCCTTCATTATGGCATCATCCCTCCAACGATCAATCAGGAAGTCAACGATCCCGAATGCGACCTGGACTTCGTCCCCAATGAAGCCAGGGAAAAAAAGATGAAATCGGCCCTGTCGAACTCTTTTGGTTTTGGTGGACAAAATGGCGTGCTGGCCTTTTCGAAAGCATAAAATCTACGGGGAAGGGGGATCGAAGTGGAACCCTCTTGTCATGCCGGGGCGGCGCCCACGCTCCAAGGGAAGGTTCCCTTAATCGAACCCGTGTTTTCAATTGGGGTATTGTCTGCACAGCTCTCTCATTCTTTATGATTTATCTGTTCCAGTCGATCTTTGCCCTCACCTTGGCAAGGTGCAGTGCATTTGGGGGTCGTTTCCGCGAGAATTGGCGGTATCTTAAGAGCTCCGGAATCTTGAGAGCGGGAGACGTTTGTTGGCGATATGCTTTTGCTATCCTGAGGTTTTCGGTCGGTGATTCTTCCATCGATCAGGCAATATCCATACCCGCGTTGATTTCTCCGTCGCCCCGACGTTTGATCGCCTACGACTTGAGGAACGCGAGCAGATCCGCGTTGATCTGTTCCTTATGGGTCGAGCACAGGCCGTGTGGCGCGCCCGGATAGATTTTCAGCGTGGAGGCCTTCACGAGCTTGGACGAGAGCAGGGCCGAAGCGCCGATTGGCACGATCTGGTCGTCGTCGCCATGGATGATCAGCGTCGGCACGTCCAACTTTTTGAGGTCTCCAGTGAAATCCGTCTCGGAAAAAGCCTTAATGCAATCAATGACGGCTTTGAATCCGGCCTGCATCCCCTGGAGCCAGAACGAGTCGCGCAGGCCTTGCGAGACCTTGGCGTCCGGCCTGTTGGCGCCGTAGAACGGAGTGGTGAGATCCTTGAAGAACTGTGAGCGGTCAGCGAGAACATTGACACGGATACCGTCGAAGACCTCAATCGGTAGGCCGCCGGGATTGGCAGCCGTCTTCAGCATCAGCGGCGGCACCGCGCCGATCAGCACGGCCTTGGCCACGCGTTTGGTTCCGTGGCGACCGATATAGCGGGCGACTTCGCCGCCGCCTGTGGAGTGCCCGACATGGATCGCGTTCGTCAGGTCGAGCGTTTCGACGAGTGTCGAGAGGTCGTCGGCGTAGGTGTCCATGTCGTTGCCATTCCAGGGCTGGCTGGATCGGCCATGGCCGCGGCGATCATGGGCGATGCAGCGGTATCCGCGGGCGCCCAGGAACGCCATCTGGTCTTCCCAGGCGTCCGCGCTCAGCGGCCAGCCATGGCTGAAGACCACTGGCTGTCCGCTGCCCCAGTCCTTGAAATAGATCTGCGTGCCGTCTTTCGTCGTGATCGTGCTCATCGGTTT
>Ga0209048_10000395_pt1 | contig 47145 bp, 38 predicted proteins | sample FrelakmetCRP12CR_FD_187146 | JGI IMG/M metagenome (GOLD analysis project Ga0209048, IMG submission 187146) | Freshwater lake sediment microbial communities from the University of Notre Dame, USA, for methane emissions studies - CRP12 CR (SPAdes)... | ecosystem: Environmental > Aquatic >...
TTGCCCGGACTGCACAAACGGGCCGGATATAAGACCGCAGTCATTACCGCCAAGTCAGAACTTCAAGAACTCGCTTGCCACACGGGAGGTGTCCATATAGGGCAACGATGGCACGATGGACCGAGTTTCCCTACGACGCCGCCGAGTACACCTACGATGCCGCGGCGCTGAAGAAGAAGTGGGCCCGGCTGCACGCCGGCGACGCCGAGCCGTTGCCGAAGGGCGCGAAGGTGCTCGCGGCGTGGGCGCTTTTCCATGCGGGCGAATTCCACAAGGCGTTTGATGCGGGTCTGAAGGCGGGTGGCGCCGGCATCACGGTGGCCAACAAGGCGCAGGCGATCTACGCTACCCATCTCGAGCCGAGCGAGAAGACCAAGCTCGCGATGTTCATGGAAGTCGCTGATCGGGCCGAGAAGCAGGCGGTGGCCGAGCCGAAGAATGCCAATGCCCACTACTGGATGGGCTACGCGCTGGGCCGCTACAGCCAGGGCATCAGCGTCGTAGAGGCGCTGTCGCAAGGTTTTGGCGCCAAAGTCAAGACCGCATTCGAGACCGCGATCGCCCTCGCGCCCACGCACGCAGACGCCCACATCGGGCTCGGCACCTTTCACGCAGAGATCATCGACAAGGTGGGCAGCCTGCTCGGCCGCTCCCAGGGTGCGAGCAAGGACGCGGGCCTGAGGATGTTCAAGGAGGCGCTTCGGCTCAACCCCACTGCAGCGATCGCAAGGGTCGAGTACGCAATCGGCATGGTGATGCTCGAAGGCGAGAAGCGCATGGCCGAGGCCGAGAAGCTCTACGCCGATGCCGCCGCGTGCAAGGCAATGGACGCGATGGAGCGGCTCGACGTCGAGATGGCCAAGGCCGAGTTGGAGGAGTGATCCGCGCTACCGCCCGGGCGCCGGTGGCGCGAGGGCCGGCAGCAGCCGGACTGCATGAGAGGAGCTCAGCGATGAAGAAGACGGCCAAGAGCCTGGTCGACGAGGCGATGGTGCAGGTGACGACCTACACCCCGGAGCAGGCGCGCGCACTGCATGGTCACCCCGGCGTGCAGTTCGTCGACGTGCGCGACGTGCGTGAACTCGAGCGCGAGGGCGTGATCCCAGGCGCCATCCACGCGCCGCGCGGCATGCTCGAATTCTGGGTCGACCCCGAGTCGCCCTACCACCGCGACGTGTTCGCGCAGGACAAGGAGTACGTTCTCTTCTGCGCCCTCGGCTGGCGCTCGGCATTGGCGACGAAGACGCTGATGGACATGGGCCTGGAACGCGTGGCGCACGTCGGTGGCGGCTTTGCCGCATGGAAGGAAGCCGGCGGGCCAGTCGTCGACAAGGCGGCGAAGGCCTGAGCGCAAGGCGGAACTTGCCCGTCGCGCGAACGCTCGGTTAGTACAATTGACGTTAACGTCAACCAGGAGCGCCTCGGCGCAGGAGTTCACATGCCGGCGCTCGCATCCAAGCTCAACCCGCGCAGCGACGAGTTCGGGGCCAGCGCGGCAGCGATGCGCATGCTGGTCGACGACCTGAAAGCCAAGCTGGCGCGAGTCGCGCTCGGCGGCGGCGAGGGGCCGCGAGCCAAGCACCTGGCGCGCGGCAAGCTGCTGCCGCGCGACCGCGTCGAGATGCTTCTCGACCCCGGCACGCCGTTCCTCGAGATCGCGCCGCTCGCCGCGCTGAACATGTACACCGACAAGGCGGGCGTCGATGCCGCACCGGGTGCGGGGCTGATCACCGGCATCGGTCGCGTCTCGGGGGTGGACTGCCTCATCGTCTGCAACGACGCCACCGTCAAGGGTGGCAGCTACTTCCCGTTGACGGTCAAGAAGCACCTGCGTGCGCAGGAGATCGCGCAGCAGAACCGCCTGCCCTGCATCTACCTCGTCGACAGCGGCGGCGCCAACCTGCCGAACCAGGACGACGTATTCCCCGACCGCGAACACTTCGGCCGCATCTTCTTCAACCAGGCGAACATGAGCGCGCAGGGCATCCCACAGATCGCCGTCGTGATGGGCTCGTGCACGGCGGGCGGCGCCTACATGCCAGCGATGAGCGACGAGTCGATCATCGTCAAGAACCAGGGCACGATCTTCCTTGGCGGGCCGCCGCTGGTAAAGGCCGCGATCGGCGAGGTGGTCAGCGCCGAAGACCTCGGCGGCGGCGACGTGCATACGCGGCTCTCGGGGGTGGCCGACCACCTGGCCCAGGACGACATGCATGCGCTCGCGCTCGCGCGGGCCTCGGTCGCGAACCTGAACTGGCGCAAGGACGTTGCGTTGCGCTGCGTGCTACCGCGCCCGCCTCTGTTTCCCGCAAGCGAGCTGCACGGCGTGATCCCGACCGACACGCGCAAGCCCTACGACGTGCGCGAGATCATCGCGCGCATCGTCGACGCCTCGGAGTTCGACGAGTTCAAGGCGCGCTATGGCACGACGCTCGTGACCGGCTTCGCGCACATCGAAGGCATGCCTGTGGGCATCGTCGCCAACAACGGCATCCTGTTCTCGGAGTCGGCGATGAAAGGCGCGCACTTCATCGAGCTGTGTTGCCAGCGCAAGATCCCGCTCGTGTTCCTGCAGAACATCACCGGCTTCATGGTCGGCCGCAAGTACGAGGCCGAAGGTATCGCCAAGCACGGCGCGAAGATGGTGACCGCCGTTTCGACCGCCAACGTGCCCAAGTTCACGCTGATCATCGGCGGCAGCTTCGGCGCCGGCAACTATGGCATGTGCGGCCGCGCGTACGGCCCGCGCTTCCTATGGATGTGGCCGAACGCGCGCATCAGCGTGATGGGCGGCGAGCAGGCCGCGAGCGTGCTCGCTACCGTGCGCCGCGACGGCATCGAGGCCAAGGGCGGAAGCTGGAGCATCGACGAGGAAGCGGCGTTCAAGCAGCCGATCCTCGACCAGTTCGAGCACCAGGGGAACCCGTACTTTGCCACCGCGCGGCTGTGGGACGACGGCGTGATCGACCCCGCCGACACACGCCGCGTGCTCGCGCTGGCGATCAGCGCGAGCCTGAACGCCCCCATCCCGGACGTGGAGTTCGGCGTCTTCCGCATGTAGCGTATGATGCGCACCAAGTGGCCACTTCATACACATCATGCGCACAAACATCGAGATCGACGAAGACTTGATGAGCCAGGCCATGAAGGCCGGGCCGTACAAGACCAAGAAGGACGCCGTCGAGGCGGGCTTGAAGTTGCTCGCCCGACAGGCGGCGTACCGCGAAATCCTGAAGTGGCGTGGCAAGCTCAAGTGGGAGGGCGACGACAGCGTGGACTGGACCCAGCCCGTGGGTTCCTCTGCCGTGCTCGCCCGGGAGCTACCAGCGGGCAAGCGCCGTGCTCGTCGTTGACTCGAGCGTCTGGATCGACTTCTTCGCCGGCAACTCGCACCCGGCAGGGGATCTGTTGCAAAGCCTGCTCGACCATGGCGAGGTCCGCATCGTTGTCCCCGACCTGGTGCTGTTCGAGGTCTTGCGCGGCTTTCGCCATGAACGCGACCTGCGCCAGGCGCGCTTGCTGATGGAGGGTCTGCACGTCGAATCCACCGGTGGCGCCGACCTGGCGCTCACTGCCGCACAGCACTACCGCAGCCTGCGCGCCAACGGCGTCACCGTCCGAAGCGCGATCGACGTGCTCGTCGCCACCTTCTGCATCGAAAACGATTATGCACTGCTGCACCGCGACCGCGACTTCGACGCCTTCGAGGAGCTGCGCGGCCTGCGCGGCTGGCGCCACTGAGCGTGGACTCCATCTACCTCACGCCCCAGCACGAGCTGCTGCGCGAGCAGGTGGCGCGCTTCATCGCGCGCGAGGTCGAGCCGCACGCGCTCGCCTGGGAAGACGCTGGTTTCACGCCGCGCGAGGTGCTGCGCAAGCTCGGCGCCGCGGGCATGCTCGGGCTGATGTACGACGCCGAATACGGCGGCGCGGAGGCCGACGCGCTGACGAACCTCGTGTTCGCCGAAGCGCTTTCGCAATCGACCTTCGGCGGCTTCATCGTCACCGTGCTCGTGCACACCGACATGGCGAGCCCGCACCTGCACCACGCCGGCAACGCGGAGCAGAAGGCGAAGTACCTGCCGGGCGTGATCCGCGGCGGGTGCATCACCGCAGTCGGCATCACCGAACCCGGCGCGGGTTCCGACGTAGCGGGCATCACTACCCGCGCCGTGCGCGACGGCGAACACTGGGTACTCGACGGCACCAAGACCTTCATCACCAACGGCGTGCACGCCGATCTGTACTTTATCGCCGCCCGAACTTCGGCGGCACGGCACGGCATCTCGATGTTCATCGTCGAGAAAGGAACGCCGGGCTTCACGGTCGGGCGCACTCTCGACAAGACGGGCTGGCTGTCGTCCGACACCGCCGAACTCGTATTCGAGCGCTGCCGGATACCGGCTGCCAACCTGCTCGGCGAGGAGAACCGAGGCTTCCAGTCGGTGATGAAGAACTTCCAGACCGAACGCATCGCACTCGCGGCGATGGCGGTCGGCCACGCGACGCAGGCACTCGCGCTGACGCTCACCTACGTTCGCGAGCGCCACGCCTTCGGCGCGCCGCTGTGGGACAAGCAGGCGATCCGCCAACGCCTGGCGATGTTAGATGCGCAGACGCGCGCCGCCCGCCAGTACCTGTACCACTGCGCCTGGCTTGTGAACCAGGGCCGTGACGTGGTGCAGGACGTCTCGATGCTCAAGGCGCTGACCGGAGAGCTGGTGGGCGAGGTCGTGCACGCCTGCCAGCAGTTCCACGGCGGGATCGGCTACATGCGCGGGATGGCGATCGAGCGTCTGTGGCGCGACGCGCGCATCCTCGCCATCGGCGGCGGCGCGACCGAGGTCATGCTCGACGAAGCGGCCAAGCGCTATTGATAGGAAGCCTTAGCGATGGACGCCCGCAAGCATTTCGCCACGCTCGCGCATGTGTTCAACCACGGCACGCACCACCGCGGCCAGATCACCTGGGCGATCACCGCGATGGGCCGCGCGTGTCCGGAGATCGATCTCGTGTGGATGCTGCAGGCTGCAGGCCGAACCCAATGACGACACTCGACATCCAGCGCACTACGCCGCACGTCGCCCGCGTGTGGCTCAACCGCCCCGACGTTCGCAACGCATTCAACGACAGCGTGATTGCCGAGCTCGCGCAGGCATTCGCCGCGCTGGGGCAGGACCCGAACCTGCGCGCGATCGTGCTCGGCGGCCACGGCAAGGCGTTCTGCGCCGGTGCCGACCTGTCGTGGATGAAGGCGATGGCCGGCTACACCTGGGAAGAGAACCGCGCCGACGCGCAGGCGCTCGCCGACATGCTGTGGACGATCCACAGCTGCCCGGTGCCGGTGGTCGCGCGTATCCACGGCGACTGCTACGCCGGTGGCGTGGGGCTCGCGGCGGTGTGCGACGTCCGCGTCGCGGCGAGCGGCGTCACCTTCTGCCTCAGCGAAGCCAGGCTCGGCCTGCTGCCGGCGACGATCGGCCCCTACGTTGTCCGTGCGATGGCCGAGAGCGCGTCGCGGCGCTACTTCACGACCGCCGAGCGCTTCGACGCCGACGAAGCGCGTCGAGTCGGCCTGGTGCACGAAGTCGTTGCCGCCGAAGCGCTTGACGCCAAGGTCGACACGATCGTCGCCGCGCTCGTCGCCAACGGCCCGCAGGCGGTGCGCGAGTGCAAACGGCTTGTGCGCGCTGTGGCCGGGCAGCCGATCACCGAGAGCCTGCGCGCCGAAACTGCCCGCCGTATCGCCGACATCCGCGCCAGCGACGAGGGCCGCGAAGGCGTGCAATCGTTCCTCACGAAGCGCGAGCCGAACTGGCTCCGGCGATGACACCGCAGCAACCCCGGACACTGCGCGATACTGCCACCGCGGCGATCACGGCGCTTCTGCAAAGGGTCTTGCAGCCGTGAATTCGGTGACAAGCTTTGTGGAGACAACTCGATGTTCACGAAGATACTGATCGCCAACCGTGGCGAGATCGCCTGCCGCGTTGCCGCCACCGCCCGGCGCCTGGGCATCAAGACGGTCGCCGTCTATTCGGACACCGATGCGAACGCGCGCCACGTGTTCGCCTGCGACGAGGCGGTTGCGATCGGCGGCGCCGCGCCCCGCGACAGCTACCTTCGTGCCGACCGCATCCTTGCGGCCGCGAAGGCGACCGGCGCGCAGGCCGTGCATCCCGGCTACGGCTTCCTGAGCGAGAACGAGGCGTTCGCGCGCGCCTGCGCCGAGGCCGGTGTCGCCTTCATCGGACCGCCGGCATCGGCGATCGCCGCGATGGGCAGCAAGTCGGCGGCGAAGGCGCTGATGGACAAGGCCGGCGTGCCGCTCGTGCCGGGCTACCACGGCGACCGCCAGGAGGCCGCGTTCCTGCGCGGCGAGGCCGACGCGATTGGCTACCCGGTGCTGATCAAGGCCAGCGCCGGCGGCGGAGGCAAGGGCATGCGCCGCGTCGAGCGCAGCGAGGAGTTCGACGGCGCGCTCGCGTCGTGCCAGCGCGAGGGGCAGGCGAGCTTCGGCGACAAGCACGTGCTCGTCGAGCGCTACGTGACGAAGCCGCGGCACATCGAGATCCAGGTCTTCGCCGACGATTACGGCAATTGCGTCTACCTGTTCGAGCGCGACTGCTCAGTGCAGCGGCGGCACCAGAAGGTGCTCGAGGAAGCGCCGGCGCCGGGCATGAGCGAGGCGCGGCGCGCCGAGATGGGCGCCGCCGCAGTGGCCGCGGCCAAGGCGGTCGGCTACGTCGGCGCGGGCACGGTCGAGTTCATCGCCGAACCTGCGACCGCAGCCGGGCCGGACGACGCCGGTGCGACGGGCGACCTGCGCTTCTACTTCATGGAGATGAACACTCGGCTGCAGGTCGAGCACCCGGTGACTGAGGCGATCACCGGGCTCGACCTCGTGGAGTGGCAACTTCGCGTCGCCGGCGGCGAGCCGCTGCCGCTGAAGCAGGAAGAGCTGAAGATGCACGGCCACGCGATCGAGGCGCGCATCTGCGCCGAGAATCCCGATGCGAACTTCATGCCCGCGATCGGCGAGCTTGCCGTCGTGCGCTGGCCGGCGCACGTCGCGTTTCGCCGCAACGCCGACGCCGAGCCCTTCCATGACCCTGCCGCGGTGCGCATCGACTCGGGTTTCGGTGAAGGCGACGCCATCTCGCCGCACTACGACTCGATGATCGCCAAGCTGATCGTCTGGGGCGCTGACCGCGCGCAGGCGCTGGCGCGGCTGGACGCCGCGCTGGCGGCAACGCATATCGTCGGCGTCCAGACCAACGTGGCGTTCCTGCGCCGCGTCGTCGCTTCGCGCTCGTTCGCGGGCGCCGATCTCGATACGGCGCTGATCGAGCATGAGCGCGCCGCGCTGTTCGAGGCCCCGCCGCTGCTGCTGCAATGCGTCGTCGGCGGCGTGGTCGCGCATGCGCTGGCGATCGAACGCAGGCGCGAGACCTCCGACCCATGGTCGCGCGCCGACGGCTGGCGCCTGCACGGCGTGTCGACGCGGCGCTTCGACATCGAGGTGCAGGCAACGCACCACGCGGTGACGCTCGAGCGCCTGCACAGCGGCGCACTCTGGCTTGTGCTCGGCACCGAGCGCTGGTCCTTCGCGACGACGCCGCGCGGCGCGGATGCGCATGACGTGATCGTCGACGGACGCCGTTGGTCGCTTAGCGTGTACGCCCACGGCGAGCAGGTCAGCGTGTTCGCGCCCGAAGGCTCTGGCGTTGCGCGCGAAGTGGACCTGATTGCCCACGCTGGCGAGGGCGCTGTCGAAGGCGGGCGGCTGACGGCGCCGATGCCGGGCAAGGTGATCGCGTTCCTGGCGAAGCCTGGCGAAGCGGTCAAGCTCGGACAGCCGCTCGCAGTGATGGAAGCGATGAAGATGGAGCACACCATTACCGCACCGCGCGACGGCACGGTGCAGGAACTGCTCTACGCCGTGGGCGACCAGGTTAATGAAGGCGGCGAGCTGTTGCGCCTGGCTGCGGTCTGAGCCGAGGGAGGTTGGGCGATGCTTCCGGATCGAGTGACGCTGGTCGAAGTCGGCCCGCGCGACGGGCTTCAGAACGAGGCTCAGCCGGTGGCGAGCGCGGTCAAGGTCGAACTCGTGCACAGGTTGCAGGCCGCGGGCCTGCGTGAGATCGAGGTCACGAGCTTCGTCAGTCCGAAGTGGGTGCCGCAGATGGCCGACAACGCCGAGGTGATGGCCGGCCTCGTGCGCCGGCCCGGCGTTCGCTACGCCGTGCTGACGCCCAACCTGAAGGGCTTCGAGGCGGCACTGGCGTGCAAGCCCGACGAGATCGTGGTCTTCGGCGCCGCGAGCGAGTCGTTCAGCCAGCGCAACATCAACTGCACCATCGAAGAGAGCATCGAGCGGTTCCGCCCGGTCGTCGCGGCGGCGCACGCCAGCGGCATCAAGGTGCGCTCGGCGATTTCGTGCGCGCTCGGCTGCCCCTACCAGGGCGAGGTGAGCGCCGACGAGGTCGAGCGCGTCGTGCTGCTGATGAAGGCGATCGGCGTCGATCACTGCGGCATCGCCGACACGATCGGCGTCGGCACGCCGCTGCGCGTGCAGGCCGCGCTCGAGCGCGCGCTCAAGCACTATCCGCTCGGCGAGGTGAGCGGGCATTTCCACGACACTTACGGCCAGTCGCTGGCCAACATCTACGCCTGCCTCGAGCTCGGCGTCCACACCTTCGACGCCAGCGTCGCCGGGCTCGGCGGCTGCCCCTACGCCAAGGGCGCGACGGGTAACGTCGCGACCGAAGACGTGCTGTTCATGCTGCGCGGGCTCGACATAGAAACCGGCGTCGATCTCGACGCGCTGGTCGACGCGGCGAAGTTCATTTCCGACGTGCTCGGCCGCAAGCCCGTGTCCCGGTCGGGCAATGCGCTACTCGCGAAGCGGGCGCGGGCGGTAGCGCAATGAACACAAGCGATCGCGCGGCACAGAGGACCGTGCCAGAACGCGCGGCCGAACTGCCCGAGGGCTTTCGCCGTGTCGCCGAGGCGCTGGTCGCGCGCGGTCACCCTCACGCGCCGGTCTTCCTGGACGTGGCCGCCCGTACCGCGCAGGAGGCGGCCGACGCACTCGGGGTCGGTGTCGGACAGATCGCCAAGAGCATCGTGTTCCGGCGCAAGGGCGACGACGCGGCGGTGCTGGTCGTCACTTCGGGCGACCGCCGGGTCGACGAAACCAAGGTCGCCGCGCACGTCGGGCCGGTCGGGCGCGCCGACCCGGGGTTCGTGAAGTCGGCAACGTCGTTCACGATCGGTGGTGTGGCGCCGGTCGGCCACGCGACCGCGCCGGTCATCCTGATCGACCGCGAACTGTTCCGCTTCGACGTCATCTGGGCCGCGGCCGGTCACCCAAACGGAGTGTTCGAGCTCTCGCCGAAGCAGCTTGCCGAGCTAACCGGCGCGCCAGTCGAGGACGTCACCGAATGAGCGCCCAACCGATAGCGACAGTTCGCGCATCAACCACGCAAGCCGCAGGAGGCCGCGCCGTGAAACACCTTCGCTTCTATTTCGACGTGATCTCGCCCTACGCCTACCTCGCGTTCGAGCGGCTGCCGCAGGCGCTCGAAGGCCTGTCGATCGAGGTGAGCTACCAGCCGCTGCTGTTCGCCGGTCTGTTGAACCACTGGGGCAACAAGGGGCCGGCCGAGATCGAGCCCAAGCGCGCCTGGACCTTCCGCCAGGTGGCCTGGCTCGCGCACGAACACCACCTGCAGATCGACGTGCCGGCGCAGCACCCGTTCAACCCGCTCGCGCTGCTGCGCTTGGCCGTCGCGTGCGCGCCCGCCGGAAGCACGCCGAGCCGCCGCGTGTGCGAGCGGCTGTTCCACCATGTCTGGCACGGTGGGTTGGACGCGAACGACGCATCGCGCCTGCAAGCCTTTGCCGACGCACTCAAGCCGCGGCGCGACCCCGTAGGTGGCGAGGTGAAACTGGCGCTGAAGGAAGCGACGTCGCAGGCCGCGCAGCGCGGGATCTTCGGCGTCCCGACGATCGAAGTCGACGGCCGGATGTTCTGGGGCCTGGACTCGCTGACCATGCTCGCCGCGTACCTGCGCGGCGACGCGTGGTTCGACGGCCCGCAGTGGGACGCCGCGGGCCGTTTGCCGCCAGGCGTGCAGCGGCGCAACTAGCGGAGACTTGCCACGCGCCATTGCTCGCCATTCGGTGACCGAGGAAGCACCGCCTGCGCTCAGGCGCGCGGGGCCAGCGCTTCGCGCATTGCCACTCTGCTGGCGCGCGCGGGGCTGGCAGTGGCTGCGCTGCTTGCGCTCGCTGGTTGCGAGCCCGCGCCTGTCCCCGCGGGCGCGGCTGCGGTCGACCCCGAATGGCACGACTTCCAGGGTACGCTGACCGCTGCCGGCAGCCGCTACACGATCCGCCTCGGTGGCGATCGGCGCGCCTCGATCGCGAAATTTGAAGGGTCGGTGCTGCTCACGGGCGCGTCGAGCCCCGGCGTGGGCTTTCACGCCGAGGTGATCGCGCTCACCGACAGCACCACCGGCATGCTCGGCCGCGCCGTCTGGACCGATGAACGCGGCGACCGGATCTACAGCGAGTTGCGCGGCGAAGGCACTGCAACGGGCAACCGGATCGCCGGCACCTTCCTCGGCGGCACGGGGCGCTACTCGGGTGCGTCGGGCATCTATGACTTCTCGTGGCGGTTCGTTCTCGAGTCCGAGGATGGGGCCGTCCAGGGCCAGTCGATGGGCCTCAAGGGCCGCGTGCGCGCCGGCTCTCCGCAGACCGCGCCCGCCTCAGAAGGGGCGAGGCCGTGATCGGCACCGGCTTGCTCGTCAGGCGCCTCACGCCCTTTGCGCTCGCGTTCGGCATCTGGCTGGTGCCAGTGCCTGCCGGGCTCACTGCGCCGGCGTGGCACCTGTTCGCCATCTTCGTCGCCGCGATCGCAGCGGTGCTGGTGGGTGCGTTCCCGCTCCTCACGTCGACGATGCTCGCCGTGGCGGCCGTCGTGCTCAGCGGAACGATATCGCCCGCGAAGGCGTTCAGCGGCTTCGCCAACGCGAGCGTGCTGCTGGTGGTGATCGCGTTCCTCGTCGCGCAGGCGGTCGTGAAGTCGGGCCTCGGCAATCGGATCAGCCTCTTCATGGTCAGCCGCTTCGGGCGCTCGTCGCTGGGCCTGGCGTACAGCATCGTCCTCACCGACGCGGTGATCGCGCCGGCGTTCCCCAGCAACACCGCGCGCGGCGGCGTCCTGTTCCCGGTCGTGTTGTCGGTCGCGCAAGGCTCGGGTTCACGCCCCGATGACACGCAGGGCCGCCGACTCGGCGGCTACCTGATGTTCTGCGCGATGGCGGGGCTTGCGGTGTCGTCGGCGCTGTGGATGACGGCGACATCGGCCAATCCGATCGGCATCCAGGTGGCGCGCGAATTCGGGCTCGAGATCAACTTCGGCAAGTGGCTCATCGCCGCATCGGTCCCGGCGCTGACCGCGATCCTGCTGCTGCCGCGGGTCGTCGCGTTCTTCTACCCGCCCGGAGTCGGCGAGACGCCCGAGGCGCCGGTGGCCGCGCGCAAGGCGCTCGCTGCGCTGGGGCCTCTGTCGCGCGACGAGCGCATCACCGCGGTCGCCTTCGCGCTGATGGTGTCGGGTTGGATCTTCGCCGATTCGCTGGGCCTGAACGTGACTAGCATCGCCTTCGCCGGCCTGGGCCTGCTGCTGATGACGAACGTGCTGACGCTGGACGACATCGCGGCGCAGGGTGACACGCTCGCCACGTTCCTCTGGCTCGCGGTGCTGTTCGCGCTCAGCGGGCAGTTGAACGAACTCGGCTTCATGGGCTACGCGGGACAGCGCCTGGCATCGCACATGGGCGGGCTGTCGTGGCCGGTGACTTACGTGACGCTGATCGCGATCTACGTCGCGATCCACTACATGTTCGTCAGCCAGTCGTCGCAGGTCCTCGCACTGCTGGGCGTCTTCCTCGACGTGGGCATCCGCGGCGGCGTCCCGGCGCCGCTGATGGCGTACGCGCTGCTGTTCGCGAGCAGCTATTTCTCGGTCATCACGCCGCAAGCCGGCAGCCAGAACGTCATCTTCGTCGGCAGCGGCTACCTGACGCAGCGCGAACTCTACCGGCTCGGCCTGCTGCTGACGCTGTTCTTCATGGCCGTCTTCCTCATCGTCGGAACGGCTTGGATCATGCTGATCATGTGAGTGCCGCGCGCCACCGCGGCACCGCGTGCCTCAAGGGCCCGCACCGCCTCACTCGGGAAGGCGACCGAGCACGTACATGACTTCGAGCACGGGGCTGGGGCGGCCCAGGGCGCCGAACCAGCGCGCATAGATCTCGGGCAGTGCGCTGCTCTTGAAGACCTGCACCAGCGCCTTCGGGTCCTTCGCCTTGCTGGAAAGTCCGACCAGCAGCACGCGGTCGCTGGCGAAGGCGTCGATGGCGCCGGCTTCGAACTGCTCGAGCCCCTCGTCGCGCGACTTCACGGCCACCATGGTGGCCGTCACCACCTTCGCCTTCAAGGCTTCGGCCAGCGAGCGCTCGTTGCTGGTGCCGGCGATCACGCCGATCTTCTTGTTGGCCAGGTCGACCAGCGAATTGGCGGTGGTGGCGCTGCGGACCAGCACGCCCGTGCCGTCGACGAAGGTCAGCGTGGAGAAGTCCACCTCCTTCATGCGCGAGAGCGTCACCCTGGTGGCGTCGCACTCCATGTCGGCCTCGCCGCTGCCGATCGCGGTGAAGCGCGTCTGCGTCGTCACCGGCACCCACTTGACCTGCAGCGGCACCACGCCGATCTGGTGCTCGATCACGCCGATGACGCTGCGGCACAGGTCCACCGTGTAGCCGGCGGGCTTCTTCTCGTTGTCCTCGAACGAAAAGGGCAATGCGTCGGTGCGGCAGGTGACCGAGATCGTCTTCGTGTCGTGGATCTTCTTAAGCCGCCCTTCGATGGGCGTGCTGGCCGTCTGGGCGAGGGCTAGCGCAGGTGCAAGGTGCAGCGCGACAACGACGGTGGCGAAGCGAGACATGGGCGCGGTTCTCAGGCGATCGATAGGCCGCGCCAGGCGGCGAAGCTGCGGATACTATGTGTCCGCATCCTGCCAGACCGAAGCCGGGCAGCCTGCGGATCAGGCCGCTTCCGACCGACGCCGAGGTATGCTGACTCGACGCGTTGGGTGCAGGACGTCAGAAAGCAGCCGGGGTTCCAGTGCAACGCGAACAGGTGACAACTGGAGCGTCTCCCTGGTACGCATGCCGTGCAACCGCACGTTCAGGGTGCGGGAGTCACCAGGATGAGGTAGCTGGCGCCTACAGTGTTGAGCGCACCGGCGGCGACCCGGAAGTACAGCCCGCCACCGCTGGTAGAGGCGGTGCATTCTTCGGGAAGCGGAAGGACGTCGCCGACCGCACGCAGCGTGCAGTCGAGTTCCATCGAGTAGGTGTTGTCGGTGTACACGTGCAGGTCGGCGTCTTGGTCGAGGCCTGAGATCGCGATCGTGTATCGCCCCGCCGCCAGGCCAGTGACCGCATAGCTGCTGATGCCTCGCGGCCCGACTTGACCGACGGTGGAGTGGCCCGCAGTCAGCGCGACCGACTCGTTGACCGGTGCAGCGATGGCGACGGGTGCCGGTGCCAGCGCAAGGGCGTAACTGGTCGCGGCCACGCCCCGAACCTGCACGACGATCGGGCCGCCGCCGGCGAGTTCGAAACTGCAGTCCTCGGGTAGCGTGCCGGCGCGGGCGCCCGAGCCCGCGATGCAGCTGGGCGCGTTGAGCACCGCGAGCGTGGCGTCGCCGCCCAGTCCAGCGAGCGTCACCGTGTAGCGGCCCGCCGGTTGTGCAGTCCACACCCACACCGCGCTGGCCCCTGCGCCAACGCTGTCGGTAACCACCGGCGTGGCAGCGGCCTGCACACCGCCCATCGCCACATCCACCTGGTAGGCATCGAGCCGCTCGTCCGCGGTCGAGCTGGTTCCTTCCAGATTCAGGCTGCGCGTGCGCCTCACCCAGCCGAGTTGACGCACCAGCCAGGTACTGTCGACCTCGGTGGCTGGCACGACGCGGCCGTCGCGCGAGAGCCTGATGCTCAGCGTCATGCTGCGGTCTATGCGCAGCGCATCGCTGAATGTGCCCGCGGGCACGGTGACCGCCTCGCTGCCGGCCACACGCACCTCGGAATGCACGCTCACGGTTTCGTTGACGCCGTCGCCGTCGAGATCCTGACCCAGGTCCAGCTGCGTGCGGTCGAGTTGCACGAAGCTGCTGCCGGCCTGAAGTGGAAAGCGCAGTTCCCAGTACGGAATGAGCTCGCGCGTGAGCACGTCGTCGGCGGGGTCGCCGGCCAGCACTGCCAAGCCGTTGCCATCCTTGACCACACCTTCCTGCAGTGCGATGCCATCGCCGTTCGGGTTGGACTCGCGCATCACCAGCGTCGTATACACGCCGTTGACCAGTTGCGTACCGGTCACGGCGATCAGGTTGTCCACCGAAGACCCAAACTGTCCGCTGGCGGTGCCGGTGAAGTGCCAGAAGTTCCCTACCGATACCGGCACGTAGAGGTTCGAGTCGCCGGCGCCCGGCTGACCCAGAACAACCGCGGGCTCGTCAGGGATCGTGCGCGCATTGCCGCCGCCATTGCCGCCGCCGCATCCGGCCAGGCTGATCGACGCAGCCAGGAGGCACAACTGCACCGCCAGGCGCGTCAGCGTCGTGCCGCGCGACGCTGCCAGCACTCCCTTCACGGTCATTGCCGAGTCTTCAACTCGAACACATTCGTCCTCGCCTGCGGGTGGCAGCGACGATCGCCACTACCGGGCATGTCGCTCAGAACATCAGCTTCGCCAGGAACAGGCCGGTGACGACGGTGACCGCGGTGGCGACGATGCCCGGGATCATGAACGAGTGGTTGAGCACGTACTTGCCGATCTTCGTCGTCCCCGACAGGTCGAAGTTGATCGCCGCGATCAGCGAGCCGTAGGTCGGGATGAAGAAGTAGCCGTTGACCGAGGGGAACATCGCGATCAGGAACTGCGGCGGGATGCCCAGTGCGATCCCGAGCGGCATCAGCGCGCGCGTCGTCGCCGCCTGGCTGTACAGCAGCACCGACGCGAAGAAGAGGCCGAACGCGAAGGTCCACGGCGCGGCTTCGGCCCATTGCCCGATCGCCGGAACGATGACATCCTTGTTCGCGGCGATGAAGCTGTCGCCGAGCCAGGCCAAGCCGAAGATGCCGATCACCGCGACCACGCCGGCGCGCAGCGTCGCTGTCTTCGGGACGCTGTCGACGTCGACCTTCGTCGCCAGCAGCATCGCCGCCGCGACCGCCATCATCACGATCTCGATCACGATCGGCATCTGCAGCGCGCTCTTGGCGCCCGGCAGCGTGCGCAGGCTGGGGAAGAAGCCGAACAGCACGACCAACGCGACGCCGGCGAGGAAGATGAACGCGGAGGCTTTGGCCGCGGGCTTGAGCGGCGGCCGCGTGGCCGCCGAGACCGGCGCGGGGATTTCACCGGCGGCGAGCCGCGCCTGGTACTCGGGGTCGTCCTTCAGGTCCTTGCCGATGAACATCGACACGACTGCCGCCACGACCACGCCGGTGAGCGAGGCGGGGACGCAGACCATCAGGATCTGGGGCAATCCCCATTGCGTCAGCCCCTTCTCGCTGAAGAGCCCGATCATCGCCGCCGTCGCCGCCGCGACCGGGCTGGCAGTGATCGCCTGCTGCGAGGCGATCGTCGCCACCGCCATCGGCCGCTCGGGGCGGATGCCGTTCTGGTGCGCCGTCTCGTAGATCACCGGCAGCAGCGGGTACACGATGTGGCCGGTGCCGGCGACGAAGGTGAAGCTCCACGTGGTGAGCGGCGCGACGATCGTCACGTACTTCGGGTTGGCGCGGATCACGCGCTCGGCGATGCGCACGAGGAAGTCGATGCCGCCGGCGGCGTCCATGACCGAGGCGGCCATGATCACCGCGAGGATGATCAGCATCACGTCGACGGGCGGCGAGGTCGGGTTGATGCCGAACGCGACGACGAGTACGAGCAGCCCGACCGCGCCCCACAGGCCGAGCCCGACGCCGCTGTAGCGCGCGCCCATCCAGATCGCCGCCAGCACGACGACGAATTGCAGAACGATCGCGAGTGTCATGTTCCGTTCCTCCGGAGCGGCGGCGCGCCGCAGCGCGTCACTGCTCGAACTTCGGGCTGATCAGGTTCTCGAACGAGAACACTTCGTCCCACTTCTGCTGCGTCAGCAGCTTGCGTTCGTTGACGACGATGTCGTGCAGTGACTTGCCGCTCTCGTAGCCTTCGCGCGCGATCTCGGCGCACACCTTGTAGCCGAGCGAGGGCTTGAGCACCGTGACGATTCCGAGAGAGTTGAGTACCATGTCACGCGAACGCTCGGCGTTGGCGGTGATGCCGTCGACGCAGTTCACGCGCAGGCTGTTGACCGCGTTCTCCATCGTCGAGATCGACGTGAACAGCGCGAAGGTAATCACCGGCTCCATCACGTTGAGCTGCAACTGTCCCGCTGATGCCGCGAGCGTCACCGTCAGGTCCAGTCCGATGACGAGGAACCCGGTCTGGTTGACGACCTCGGGGATCACCGGGTTGACCTTGCCCGGCATGATCGACGAGCCCGGCTGCATCTGCGGCAGGTTGATCTCGTTGAAGCCGCAGCGCGGGCCCGACGCGAGCAGGCGGATGTCGTTGCAGATCTTCGTCAGCTTGGCCGACGTGCGCTTGAGCACGCCCGACAGCAGCACGTAGGCGCCGGTATCGGAAGTCGCCTCGATCAGGTCGCCGGCGAGGATGAAGGTGGTGCCGGTCAGTTCGGACAGGTACTTGGTCGCAAGTTCAGGGTAGCCCGGCGCCGCCGTCACGGTGGTGCCGATTGCCGTTGCGCCGAGGTTGATCTCGTGCAGGAACTGGCGCACCTCGGCGATGCGCTGCACTTCCTCGCCGAGCGTCGTGCCCCAGCCATGGAACTCCTGGCCGAGCGACATCGGCACCGCGTCCTGCAAATGCGTGCGGCCCATCTTCAGCACCCGCGCGAACTCCTTGCCCTTGGCGAAGAACGCATCCTGCAACCGGCGCAGCGCTTCCATGTAGCTCGCCAGCCGCAGGATCAGCGCGAGCCGGAACGCCGTCGGGTAGATGTCGTTCGTCGATTGCCCGAAGTTCACGTGGTCGTTCGGGTTGACGAACTGGTACTCGCCCTTCTTGTGGCCGAGCGACTCGAGAGCGAGGTTGGCGATCACCTCGTTCGCATTCATGTTGGTCGAGGTGCCCGCACCGCCCTGGATGAAGTCGGTGACGAACTGCTCGCGCATTTCGCCGGCAATGAGCTTGTCGCAGGCCGCGGCAATCGCGTTCGCGATCCGGGCGTCGAGCACTCCGAGGTCGCGGTTCGCGAGCGCGGCGGCTTTCTTGACGTAGCCGAAGGCCTTGACGAAGTAGGGCTCCATCGACATCGGGATGCCGGTGATGTGGAAGTTCTCCTTCCCCCGCAGCGTCTGCACGCCGTAGTACGCGCCGTCGGGAAGCTGCTTTTCGCCGAGGAAGTCCTTCTCGATTCGGTACGACATGCATTTCTCCTTTATTGCGGGCGCGCGCCTGTCACGACCCGCGCAGGCAGCCAAGCCAGCGCCTGCCAATGTACTGGGCTGCCGCGAGCGTCCGTTGACGGCTATCAAAGGCGTCGAACTGAAGTTCGCCTGCTACAGTCTTCGCCAGCCAGGACTCACAGGTTTCATCGGATGCGCGTCGACGGTCAATCTACTCGCACGATCAGCCCGTCTGCCGGGCGCGACGCGGTCTTCGTCATCGACCAGCGCTGGCTGCCGCACCGCTTCTTGATCGAGCGGCTCGCCGATGCCGCGGCTGTGCAGCGGGCGATCCGAGAGATGTGGGTAAGGGGCGCGCCGCTGATCGGCGCCACCGCGGCCTACGGGATGGCGCTGCAGGCACGCGCCGATGCAGCCGACGAAGTGCTCAAGGGTGCAGCTGCCTTTCTCGAAGCGGCGCGGCCGACGGCGGTGAACCTGGCGTGGGGCGTGCGGCGCATGTTGCGCCGCTTGCTTGCCGTGCCGGTCGCCGAACGCGCTGTCGCGGCGTGGGACGAAGCCGAGGCGATCGCGGAAGAGGACGTGGCCGTCAACGCAGAGATCGGCCGCCACGGCTTCGCGTTGATCGCCGAAATTGCCTCGCGTCGGCCAGGTCCGGTGCGCGTGCTGACGCACTGCAATGCGGGCTGGCTCGCCACCGTCGACTGGGGCACCGCGACGGCGCCGATCTACCAGGCGCACGCCGCAGGCATCGCAGTGCACGTCTGGGTCGACGAAACGCGGCCGCGCAACCAGGGCGCGAGCCTGACCGCATGGGAGCTCGGCCACGAGGGCGTGCCGCACACGCTGATCGTCGACAACGCCGGCGGGCACCTGATGCAGCGCGGCGAGGTCGATCTCGTCATCGTCGGCTGCGACCGCGTGACCGCGCGCGGCGACGTCTGCAACAAGATTGGCACCTACCTCAAGGCACTCGCTGCGCAAGACAGCGGCGTGCCCTTCTACGTTGCGATGCCGAGCTCGACGCTCGACCTCTCGCTCGCCGACGTCGCCGAAATCACCATCGAGGAGCGCGATGCGCGGGAGGTTACGCACCTGACGGGCCGCGCCGCGAACGGGGAACTGGTCGAGGTGCAGCTCACGCCCGACGGGTCGTCCGTAGCGAACCCGGCGTTCGACGTGACGCCGGCGCAGCTCGTCAGCGGCTTGATCACCGAGCACGGCATCGTGCCGGCCGAAGTGGGCGCATTGCGCAGGCTGACGGGGCGGGCATGACGAGCGCAGCCGCCGACGAGCACGATCTACGCGAACAGATAGTCGCCGCGCTGCGACGGCTTGACGCCCTCGGCCTGAACCGGGGCAGCACCGGCAACCTGAGCCACCGCCTTGGCGCGGGCATGCTGATCACGCCGACCGGCATGGGAGCCGAAGAACTGCGGGCGAGCGACATGGTCTGGCTCGGTGACGACGGTGCGCTGCGCGGCGCCTGGCAACCCTCTTCGGAATGGCACTTCCACCGCGCGATCTACGCCGCGCGGCCCGATCTGAATGCGGTCGTGCACACGCACTCGGTGAATGCGACCGCGCTGGCGTGCCTGGAGCGCGGGCTTCCCGCCTTTCACTACATGGTCGCGGTGGCCGGGGGCGACAGCATTCCGTGTACGGCTTACCTCACCTTCGGAACGGAAGCACTGTCGAGCGCGGTGGCCGAGGCGATGCACGATCGCCAGGCCTGCCTGCTCGCGCACCACGGGCTCGTCGCAGCGGGGGGCTCGCTGGCGCAGGCGATGAAGACGGCGATCGAAATCGAGGCACTGTGCGAGGTCTACCTGAAGGCGCTGGCGATCGCCGAACCGCCGCTGCTGGACGGAGCGCAGATGGCCGAGGTGATCGAGAAGTTCCGGTCCTACGGCAAGGCGGCGCGGCGCTGAGGTGCCGCGCGCCGCCTGCGTCGTGCAGCGCTCGAGCCCCGGCGCTGGCAGCGCGAGAATTCAGCGCAGCGGCAACGCGATTCGCACCTCAGCGCGCCCGACGCCGAAAACTTGGCGGACGACGTTGCGAAGAAGCGCTTGGTCGACGCGTTGCCGGCGCCGCGACCCCGAGAGCCTGCTTTGAGTCCTGCGCACAGTCCCGCTACATTGCGGTCTGAAGAACGTCTGTCCTGGAGCCGCCAGGGGAAGTTGTCGCCATCTGATCCTCCACGAACCCTCCACACTCAACACATGATCGACATCACCGTAAAGAACTTCGAAGCCGAGCTGGTCAACGCGTCGGTGCAACAGCCCGTGCTGCTCGACATCTGGGCGCCCTGGTGCGGTCCGTGCAAGGCGCTCGGCCCTGCGCTCGAGAAGCTCGAAACCGCCTACGACGGCCGTTTCAGGCTGGCCAAGCTCAATTCCGACGAGCAGCCCGACATCGCCGGCCAACTCTCGCAGATGTTCGGCGTGCGCAGCATTCCATTCTGCGTCATGTTCAAGGACGGCCAGCCCGTGGACGGCTTCGTCGGCGCGCTTCCCGAGGCCGAGATTCGCAGGTTCCTCGACAAGCACGTGCCGAGCGCGCAGGCCATGGACGCTGCCGAGGACGTCGAGCAGGCGCACGTCCTGCTCGCCGAAGGCGACACCGAGAGTGCGATCGAGAAGTTGCAGGAGGCGGTCGCCGTCAATCCGGGCAACGACAGCGCGCGCTTCGATTACCTGCGCGCGCTGCTCGGCGCGGGCCGCATCGACGACGCGCGCCGTGCCTTCGACCCCGTGGCGTCGCGGGCGCTGCTCGACCCGCGACTTGCGGCAGCCGGCCACTGGATCGCTGCACGCGAACGAGCGGCGCAGGCGCGCTCGCGCGACGAGCTCGGCGCCGCCATCGCCGCCAACAAGCGTGACTTCGAGGCCCGCTTCGAACTGGCGCAAGTCCATTTCGCCGCGCAGCGCTTTACCGACGCGATGGACGAGTTGCTCGAGATCGTGATGCGCGACAAGGCCTGGCGCGACGAACTTGCGCGCAAGACCTATGTCGCGATACTCGAGCTGATGAAGAAACCGGCACCGGCGCGGGCCGAAGCCGATGCGCCCAAGGGCAAGGTCGAACTGGCGGGCAAGGCCGTAGCGGCGCCGACAGACCCTGTCATCGACGCCTACCGTCGCAAGCTGAGCATGGCGCTTTTCTAGCAGCGTCCGCAGGGACCGTCGCAGCGGGGCGGACCTAAGGTGACGGGCCCGTAGGGGAGCGTGAGCGGCGGGTGCAGCGCTGCACGCAGCGGTCGATCGCACCGCGTTTGCGACAATGAGGCCATGAACATACCGCTGCAGAACGACACCTTCCTGCGCGCCTGCCTGCGCCAGCCAACCGATCACACGCCGATCTGGCTGATGCGTCAGGCAGGCCGCTACCTGCCCGAGTACAAGGCCACGCGGATGCGGGCCGGCAACAGTTTCATGGGTCTGGCGACGAGCCCCCAATTCGCTACCGAGGTCACGCTGCAGCCGCTCGATCGCTACCCGCTGGACGCGGCCATCCTGTTCAGCGACATCCTGACCGTGCCCGATGCAATGGGCCTTGGCCTGAGCTTCGGCGCCGGTGAGGGTCCGCGCTTCGCGCACCCGCTGCGCGACGAGGCGTCGGTGGCGCGGCTTGCGGTGCCCGACATGGCGCGGCTGCGCTACGTGTTCGACGCCGTGGCCAGTATCCGCAAGGCACTCAAGGGACGCGTGCCGTTGATCGGTTTCTCGGGCAGCCCGTGGACGCTGGCCTGCTACATGGTCGAAGGGGCGGGGTCCGACGACTACCGGCTCGTCAAGACCATGCTCTACGGCCGGCCCGATCTGCTTCACCGCATCCTCGCGATCAATGCCGATGCGGTGGCGGCCTACCTCAACGCGCAGATCGATGCCGGTGCACAGGCGGTGATGATCTTCGATAGCTGGGGCGGTGTGCTCGCCGACGGAGCGTTCCAGGAGTTCAGCCTGGCCTACACGCGCCGGGTACTCGAACAACTGCAGACCGAGCGCGACGGTGCACGCGTGCCGAGCATCGTGTTCACCAAGGGTGGCGGTCTGTGGCTGGAAGACATCGCCGCGCTGCGGCCCGACGTGATCGGGCTCGACTGGACGATCAACCTCGGTGCGGCGCGCGCCCGCGTCGGAGACAGCCTGGCGCTTCAGGGCAACCTCGATCCGAACGTGCTGTTTGCAGCGCCGGAGCAGATCGAAGCCGAAGCCGTGAAGGTGCTCGAGAGCTTCGGCGCGCACGGAGCCTCGAGCGGGCACATCTTCAACCTCGGCCACGGTATCAGCCAGCACACGCCGCCCGAGAACGTGTCCGTCCTCGTCGAGAGCGTGCATGCCCATTCCCGGCGCATGCGAGGCAGCGCTGAAGCGCTCGCCCGAGACGGGTGACTTCAAGGGCAATCGATGACTTCAAGCAGTGTTTTCCCGATTGCCCGCAAGCGAATTTTCTTTTTGGAAACGCCCCAAGTACGGCACCCAAGGCTTGACTTATCCCCAAGAGTCGGCCCTGTCTCGCGCGAGGCCGGAATTCTGACTGGGCGCCGCCGAAAGCGGCGGACCGTGGCGTAAGTCATTGATTTCATTGATGTGTCTTACAGTGCCACAAGAACGCGCAACGTCGCAACAAGCCTTGTGAATCAAGCCTTTGCCTTTGCTGCCGGCAGGTTTCCCACAAAGTTATCCACAGGACAAGCGGATAGCTGGCAAAGGCCTTTTGAATCATAGGCTTAGCGGTATTGTTTGAAGCAAACTGGAGCTTTGCGACGTAACTTATGTTCGCCTGAAGATGACCGAACTCCTGCGGATCCGGGTCGCAGTCGATGCACCGCTGCATAGCAAGCTGACCGGGCCGCTCGACTACACCAGTGAGCGCCCGCTTGCACCGGGGTCATTGGTGCGTGTGCCGCTCGGGCGGCGCGACGTGCCGGGCCTGGTGTGGCCGGCGCCACCGGCGGAAGTGGACGCGCTTGCGACAGCGCAGGCACAGACTCCGGCCTTGCGCGCAGTGCAACAAGTGATTGCGTCCTTGTCACCACTTTCGCCATCCTGGTGCGATCTGGTCACGTTCGCTGCAGCCTACTACCAGCGCAGCATTGGCGAGGTGGCGCTGTCGGTGCTGCCGCCCGAACTGCGCAAGCTCGACGACTCGCAGTTGCAGCGGCGCATTGACCGGCTGCGCAAGAGTCTGGTGCAAGACGAGCCGCCGGGGGCTGGACGGGGCGGGCCGGACGTGCCGATTCCGACCACCGAACAGGCTCACGTGCTGGCCAGACTCGGCGAGTTGACGGCTGCTCGGGCGAGCGCCGTCGTGCTGTTGCATGGTGCAACCGGAAGCGGCAAGACCGAGGTCTACCTGCGCGCGGCCGAACGAGTGCTCGGCAGTGGGCGCCAGGTGCTGGTTCTGGTTCCCGAGATCAACCTCACGCCGCAGCTCGAGGCACGTTTCGCCGAACGCTTTGGCGCCGGGCCGGCGCCAAAGCGCATCGTCTCGCTGCACAGCGGCCTGACGCCGGCGCAGCGGCTGCGCCACTGGCTGGCGGCGCATCTCGGTCTGGCCGATCTGGTGCTCGGTACGCGGCTGGCGGTGTTCGCGTCGCTGCCGCGGCTCGGTCTGATCGTCGTCGACGAGGAGCACGATCCGTCCTACAAGCAGCAGGAGGGCGCGCGCTACTCGGCACGCGACCTCGCGGTGTATCGCGGCCGGCTGGAACAGGCGACGGTGCTGCTCGGCTCGGCGACGCCGTCGCTCGAGAGCTGGCAGCGCGCGCAGGAGGGTCGCTACACGCGGCTCTCGATGCCGGCCCGTATCGGCGGCGGGGTGCTGCCGAAAGTGCGACTGGTCGACATGAGCCAGGTGCCGCGCGGCGGCGCGCAGCAGGCGCTGTCGCCGCAGCTCGTGGCGGCGCTGCGCCAGCGCATCGAGCGCGGCGAACAGAGCCTGGTGTTTCTCAACCGCCGCGGCTACGCGCCGGTACTGCACTGCGGCGCGTGCGGCTGGAAGAGCGCCTGCCCGCATTGCAGCGCCTGGCGCGTCTACCACAAGCTTGACCGCTCGCTGCGCTGCCACCATTGCGGACTTGCACAGGCTGTGCCGCGTGCCTGTCCGGACTGCGGCAATACCGACATCGCGCCGATCGGCCGCGGCACCGAGCGCCTCGAAGAGCAGCTCGCGCTCGTGTTGCCCGAGGCGCGCATGGCGCGCATCGACGCCGACAGCACACGGCTGAAGGGCTCGCTTCAGGTCCAGCTCGGCGCCGTGCACGCTGGCGAGGTGGACGTGCTGGTAGGCACGCAGATGATCGCCAAGGGGCACGACTTTCGCCGCATCACGCTGGTCGCCGCCGTCAACCCCGACAGCGCGCTCTTCAGCAGCGACTTTCGTGCGCCCGAGCGATTGTTCGCGCTGCTGCTGCAGGCCGCGGGCCGCGCCGGGCGCGACGCCGAGCAGGCCGAGCGCAGCGAGATGTGGGTCCAGACCTGGCACCCACGCCATCCGCTCTACGCTGCGCTTTGCAAGCACGACTTCGAGGCGTTCGCTGCCAGCCAGTTGCGCGAACGCCGGATGGCCGGGTTGCCGCCGTATTCACACCTGGCGCTTCTGCGCGCGGAAGCCCGAAGCGCCACGGCCGCGCGCGACTTCCTCCGCGCTGCTTCCGAAATCGCCGCCTCGCTTCCGGGGATGGAGGGCGTTGCCTTCTATCCGCCGGTTCCTGCCGCTGTGGCGCGTGTGGCTGACGTTGAACGCATGCAGATGCTGATCGAGTCGGACTCGCGCGTCACCTTGCAGCGCGCGCTGGCTGCCTGGCTGCCGCAGCTGCACGTGCTCAGAAGCGAGCGCCGCGGCGCGGACGAACGCATCCTGCGCTGGGCTGTCGACGTGGATCCGCTCGCGATATGAGGTGGTCCGGCCCTCGCCACGGCCGACGGCTTTGGCTGCGGTGCGAAGGGACTGCCGCATGGCGGCGGTCTTCTCGGCGGGCTGACCACGGCAACAAGCCTGACACCTGCGCCGCGAGCTTCCGGCGCAGTGCGGTCGCGCTGCCCATCAGCGCAAAGCCGAGTAGCGCCATCTTGGCCCCGAAAGCGCGCCTCCAGCCCTCGTCTCCGGATTGCAGCGACCACGCTCCCGCCGCTGCGTCCGCCGGTGGCGGGCAGACCACTGTCGGGCAGGCAGGCGTCTTCACGAGCACCAGATCTCGGTAGGCCAAAGACTCGCCGCTGTCGAGCATCGGCATACCGACCTTGGTGTCAATGCTCTTCACCTCGGTGTGCGCGTGCATGGTCGCCGGCGATCGCCAACTGCAGGGCGTCGGCGGGCAGCGTGTTCGTCTCTTGGAAAGCGGGCCCGCGTGGCCGAGGGCGTGCAGCACTTCCTGCTCGTCTATCGACTCGAACGCGGCGGCCATTGCGTCGTCGCCAGCGGCGCTGCAAAGCGTTGCGAAAGATGAAGGGTACTTGACGTGTGCCATCGATCCGCCGGCTCTATCGCGGCATCGAGGGGTCACCCATCAACCCGAGGCACGCGAGCACCGCCAGCGGAGCCGTGTCTGCCCGCATCACGCGCGGCCCCAGGTTCACCGGAGTGAACCCATGGCCTAGCGCCAGCGTCTCTTCGTCCTTGCTCAGCCCGCCCTCCGGGCCACTGAGCGCGAGCACGGGCGCATTGGTGCCGCGTTGAAGCGTCAAGCTCTGCTCGAGCGTTGGCGCGTCACCCAGGCTGAGCAGCCAACGGACGCCAGCGCCCGAGGGTGGAAGCGACATCAGCCAGGCAGGCAGCGCTGCGACGCAAGCCAGCGTCGGCACGCGCGTGCGCCCGCTCTGCTCGCATGCGGCGACCGCGACGCCGCGCCAGTGCGCCAGTCTCCTGTCGGCACGCTCGCCGAGCAGCCGGAGCACCGAGCGCTCGCATGTGAGCGGAGCGATCGCCGCCACGCCGAGCTCGGTAGCCTTCTCGATCAGCGTGTCCATGCGTTCGTTGGCCGGAATGCCCAGCGCCAGCGTGACCGGCCGGGCGAGCTCGCGGTCCACCGGATCATGCACGCCGACGCGGACACGCACCTCGCTGCGACCCATGTGCGTCACGGTTGCCGCAAACTCGCCACCGCGGCCGTCGAAGAGCGTCAGGCTCGCGCAGGGCTGAAGGCGCAGCACTCGTACATGGCGCGCCGGTCCGGAGGGGAGGCTGAATTCGCTTCCGGCGAGCAGCGGCTGGTCGATGTAGAGACGAGTGGGCACGGTGATTCCTCGGCTACAGTTTGCCTGACGGAGGATCAGTCCATGAACGACACGGCAGTCACGCTCATCGACGAGGCCCAAGCCTGCCACGACGACGATCCCCTGCGCGCCGCGGCGTTGCTGCGGCGGCTCGACCCGCAAGCGTTGCCGCCCGAGCGTTGGCCCGGTCTGGCGTCCCTGCTCAACCACGTCCTCGGCGAGAAGCTAGGCGCCTGGGGCGAGGCACACGCAAAGTTCGGACCGCTGCTGCGCGCAGCCGGCGGGAAGCCGCCACTTGTCCTGTGGCGTCAGGCGGCGGTTGCAGCGCAACTTGCCGGCGACGAAGCCGCGGCGACGTACCTGAGCAGCGCATTGGCCCAGGCATCAGGAGCTGGTGGCGGTCAGGTGCAAGATGTGGTTGCGCTCACGGCGACGATGTACCGCGCGCCGACGCTGTCTGGCACCGATGCCGCGGCATTGGTCGCCGTCGCTTTGAGAGGGCTCGCGGCGCATTCGTGGCAACAGGCAAGCCCGCTCGACGCTGCGGTTGCAGCCTGCGCCAACAACATCGCGTCCGGCCTTCTCGAGCGACCACCTGAGGTGTTGCAGCAGGAGGCGGTTCGGACCGTGCTCGACGCCGCGGCGCGGGTGGCCGAGCGCTTCTGGTTGCGCGCTGGCAACTGGGTGAATCACGAGCGCGCCGCGTATCTGCGCGCGATGGTGGCCAATGCTCTCGGCGATGCGCAGCAGGCGCTCGCGCACGCAATGCGCGCTCTGGCGTTGCTCGACGAGAACGATGCCGATCACGCGGAGCGGGTCGATCGCGCGTTCATCGAGCTCGAACGCGCGCGGGCCTGTCGCGACCTGAACCTGAACGACGAAGCGAAGATGGCGCAGGACACCGCCGACACGCTCGCCGCAAAGTTCGGCAACGCCGGGCTCGATACCTGGTACGCGAAGCGTCGCGCTGAACTCGGCGCGCCGGCATCGCCCGGCGCATGATCTTCACGCTGCTTGTGCGGTTGAACTCTGGCCCGGCGCGATAGTACGCGGCAACGATTGAGCATCACAGCGAGCGGGCACGGGCGACGCCGGCTCGGTCTTCGATCACGCGTCGGCGCCGGCGCGATCGCGGCAGCGCCCGGCAAGACTCTCGGCAAGAGCAGCGAGGCCCGTTCCAGCGACCAGCCCGCTGGCGTGCACAAGCGGCGCGATGGCGATGTCCCATCCAGCCGGATGGCGCAGCGGCGTGCCCCAGGGAGTCTCGCTCAACACCTTCGCCAGCATCCCGAAGAACATCGCACTGCCCAGAAGGCGATGCCCGGCAACGAGCAGGTGCACGCAGATGATGGCGGTGCCTGCGTGGATCACGCCCGAGAGGCCTCCGTAATGCTCGATGGCAGGCTGCAAGAGAAGGCCGATGTGTGTTACCGGCCACGCGGCGAGCCAGGCCAGCGCCAGCCGCGGCGGGGCACGAGCGGCCGCGCCGAGTGCCGCAACGAGCGCGATACCGGCGATGTTGCCGACCAGATGCCGCGCGCTGTAGTGCACGAACACCGCGCTGATCGCGCGCCACGGCTCATTCAGCCAGAGCGCAGGCTGCCAGTCGATCGCGGTGGTCGGCTGGGTGTACGCGAGTGCGCTGCCCAGCGCCATCAGCGTGGCCACGGCGAACCAGGCCCGGCCCGGCCGGTGCCACCAGGAGCCCATCAAGGAGCCTCGCCGAACACCGAGCGCCAGAGCGCAAGCACCGCGTCGCGCTGTGCGGCCATCGCCTCCGGTGCGAGCTGCGTCGGTTGCTCGTCCAGGCGCGCGCGGTGCTGCGCCCGGCGCAGCTCGCGGTAGGCGTCGGCCGCCGCGATGCCGACGCCGCTCGGCAGCAGGCCACAGGCCTCGGCCCGCTGCAGCAGCGCGATGTTGCCGGCGTTGGCCAGCAGTTCGGGATGCGCTGCACCTTGCGTGAGCACCAGGTACTGCACCGCGAACTCGGCATCCATCATGCCGCCTGCGCTGTGCTTGACGTCGAACAACCCGGCCGGCACCGGCCGCGCCGCGCGCACCTTCTCGCGCATTGCCCGCACCTCGGCGCGCAGTGCCTTCGGCTCGCGCGGCGCGCAGAGCACAGCGCGTCGTACCGCTTCGAAGCGCGGCGCGAGCGGCGGCCAGCCGGCGCAGAAACGCGCCCGCGTCAGCGCCTGGTGCTCCCAGGCCCACGCGGTGTTGCTGCCGCGTCCGTGCTGGTAGCGCTCGAACGAGTTCATTGATGTGACGAGCAGGCCCGAGTTGCCGTTCGGGCGCAGCGCGGTGTCGATGTCGAACAGCTCGCCCGCCGCGGTGCGCAGCGTGAGCCACGGAATGAGCTTGCGCACGAAGGCACCGTAGACCTCGGCCGCCTTGTCGGCGTCGGTCTCGTCGGCGTCGTCGTAGACGAACACAACGTCGAGATCGCTGCCGTAGCCGAGCTCCTTGCCGCCGAGTTTGCCGTAGGCGATGACGCCGAACTCGGGCTGCGGCCGGTGCGCCTGCTTCAGATGCTTCCAGGCCCATTGAATTGCGCAATGGAGTGTCGCGTCGGCGAGCGCCGAGAGATCGTCCGCGACCTGCTCGACGGTGATGTGGCCCTCGACGTCGCGCACCAGCGTTCGGAACACCTCGGCGTGATGGGCGTGGCGCAGCGTGTCGAGCAGCATCTCCTCGTTTGCCTCGCCGGAGCGCTCCCACGCGGCATGGCGCGCCTGGAGGTCGCCCATGTAGGCGTCGCCTTCGAAGCGGCCGTGCAGAAGCCGCTCGTCGGCCAGCTCGTCGATCACGCCCGGGTGGCGCATCAGGTAGCGCATCGGCCAACGCGCGAGGCCGAGCAGGCGGAGCAGCCGGCGCAGCACCTCGGGCCGCTCGACCAGCAGCGCGAGGTAGCTCTCGCGACGCAGCAGCGGCTCGAGCCACTCGACGAACCGCAGGGCCGCGTCCTGAGTGCACGCGCCTTCGTTCATCGCCGTTGCGGCGCCGTGGATCAGGCGCGCCAGGCGAAGCTTGCTCTCGTCGCGCAGCATCTGGACCTTCGGTTGCGCGCACCACGACCGCACGCGCTCGGCGAGGGACGGTGGGAGCTGGGCGAGAAAGGCCTCGCTGTCCACCGGCAGTGCCGCCGCAACGCAGCCGCGGCAGCCGTTGCCACCGCCTTCGGCCGTTGGCGAAGGCGTGCGGCCGTCATGAAGCAAGGCATCGAACTCCGTGGCGACGAATTCGCGCGTCTCGCCGAGCCGTGCCAGGAGTTCCCCCGCGCCGTTGCCGCAGGGCAGGCCCATACTGAGCCCGATCCAAGCCAGGTCGCCGTCTGCGCCCGGCAGCTGATGCGTCTGCTGGTCGTCGAGGTACTGGATCCGGTGCTCGACCCGCCTGAGGAAGGTATAGGCCTCGGCCAGACGTTTGGCGCTGGCGGGCTTCATCAGCCCACGTGCAGCAAGCTTGTCGAGCGCCTTCAGCGTCGAGCGCGTACGGATCTCGGGGAACTGACCGCCGCGCACGACGAGCAGCAACTGCACGATGAATTCGATCTCGCGAATGCCGCCGCGCGAGAGCTTCACGTCGTTGGCCCGCTCGGGCCGGCCGGCGGCGCGGCGCTGCGCCTCCTCGCGGACCTTGCGGTGCAGCAGGCGCAGCCCTTCGAATACGCCGTAGTCGAGATAGCGCCGGTAGACGAACGAAGTGACCGTGCCGCGCAAAGCCAGCGCGTGCCCGTTGGCAACGCTCTCACGCGGCGCGACGACACGGCTCTTGAGCCAGGCGAAGCGTTCCCACTCGCGGCCTTGCACCGTGAAGTACTCCTCGAGCATCGCCAAGCTCACCACCGGCGGGCCTGAGTTGCCGTTCGGGCGCAGCGCGAGATCGACCCGAAAGACGTTGCCGTCGTCGGTCGTCTCGCCGATCAGCGTGTAGAGGCTGCGCACGAGCTGCGAGAAGTATTCGTGCGCGCTCACCGGCTGCGGCCCTGCGGTCTGGCCAGCGTCTTCGTAGACGTAGACGAGGTCGATGTCGGACGAGACATTGAGCTCGCGCGCGCCCAACTTGCCCATGCCGACGACCCAGAACTCGATTCGCCCGCCGGCGTCGTTCAACGGCGCTCCGTAGCGCCGATCCTGCTCGTCGCGGGCGTGGGCCAGCGCGATGTCGAGGGTCGCTTCCGCGAGCGCGGTCATGGCGCCGGTGATCGTGGGCATCGCGGCGCCCTGCTCGACGTCGAGGACGGCGAGACGCTCGAGCACCAGATTGCGCGCGACCCGCAGCGCTTGCGACAACGAGCGGCCGCTCGCCCGAAGCGACTCGATCAGCGTGGTGATGACCGCGAAGTCAGGCAGTCCGGGTGGCAGACGATCGAGCTCACCCGCGTAGCGGCGCCGGACGCGCTGCACGAAGCGGCTGTGGTCGGCACCGGCCGACGCGCGGTCGTTCTCGAGCTGCAGCGAGCCCATGCCGCGGCGACGTGCTAGATTGACCCGGGGCGAGCTGCCGCGCGGGGACGCTCAGGCCAGCTGTCGCGGCTGCACCGCAGCGGCAGCCCCGATGACCGAGGAGCACTGCAACGGCTACGCCGGCACCGCCGATTCCCCATGCCGAACATTGCGCCCCCCCCTTCCGTCGCGTCCGCGACTCGCTTGCGCCGCAGCGCTACTGCGCTGGTGCGGGCCGGTGCCTGGCTGACGCTTGCGGGGTTCGGCCTGTTGCTGATCACGTGGTTGACCTTGTATTGGGTCATTCTGCCCGACATCGGGCGCTGGCGTCCGCTGATCGAGACCAAGACCAGTGCGGCGCTCGGGGTACCGGTGCGCATAGGCAGCATCCAGGTGCGATCCAGTGGCTGGGTGCCTTCGGTCGAGTTGCGGGACGTGACGCTGCTAGACGCTCAGCTGCTCCCGGCGTTGCATCTATCGCGGGTTGTGGCGTCGGTCTCGGCGCGATCGATGCTGGCGTCGGCGACCAGCTTCGAGTTGCGTCTGGCCCAACTGCTGGTAGAAGGCGCGGTGCTGGATGTTCGGCGCGACGCTACAGGTCGCCTGTTCATCGCCGGAATCGAGGTCAGCGCACCGTCCGGCGAGAGCGAACCCGCTGCCGTCGACTGGCTCTTGAGGCAGCGCGAAATCGCGATCCGCAATGCCTCCTTGCGCTGGACCGACGAGCAGCGCGGTGCCCCCCCGCTCGCGCTGACGGCGGTCGATCTGGTCGTTCGCAGCACCTTGCGTCGGCACGCGATGCGGCTGGATGCGACGCCGGCGGCGTCCTGGGGCGATCGGTTCAGCCTGCGCGCCGCGTTCACGCAACCGCTGCTGGCGCGCAGTGGCGACTGGACGCGCTGGTCCGGCGAGGCCTACGTCGACGCGCCGCGCGCCGACGCCAGCCAGTTGGGTCAATACTTGGATCTGCCGTTCCAGTTGAACCAGGGGTCTGGCGCGGCGCGCGCCTGGATCGGCCTGCGCGAGGGCGTCGCCAGCGGCTTCACGCTCGACCTGGCACTGCGCCAGGTCGCGATGCGGCTGGCCCCTGAGCTCGAACCTCTGCTGGTCGAGCGCTTGCAGGGGCGCCTTTCGGGGCAACGCCGCGCCAGTGGAGGCAGCCTGTCGTTGCGCCAGTTCGAATTCGTCACCGGGGAAGGTGTGCACTGGCCACCGGGCGATATCGAGCTCGGATGGAAGCGCGGCGCGGGCGGCACGATCAGCGGCGGCGAGTTTCGCGCCGGCAGGCTGGACCTCGCAGTGCTCGCGCACACTGCCGAACGCCTGCCGCTCGGCGAGGCGGTCCGCAAGCTGCTTGCCGAGTACAACCCGCGGGGTATCGCGAGCGAAGTGCGGGCGGGCTGGGACGGCCCTCTGGACGCGCCGGTCCACTACCGCGTCAACGCGCACGTGGGCGATCTTGCGATCGACCCGAATCCGGCCGCCGAAGGCGGCGCGATCGGGCGGCCCGGCGTGCACGGCGCCGCGATCGAACTCCAGGCGACCGAAACGGGCGGGGAGGCGACGTTCGCCGTGAAAGAAGGTGCGCTCGAACTGCCGGGTGTGTTCGAAGATCCGGTGGTGCCGCTGACCGAACTCAAGGCCGCGTTGCGCTGGCGCGTCGAGCCCCGCGCCGGAGGCGAGCCCGAGTTGCAGGTAAAGCTCAGCGACGCGCGTCTGTCCAACCCCGATGCGCAGGCCGAGCTGCAAGCCACGTGGCGCACCGGCCCAGGCGAAGGTTTCGGGCGCGGCGGCCGCTTTCCGGGCGTGCTCGAACTCGACGGCTCGCTCACGAAAGGCGTCGCCGCGCGCACTGCGCGCTACCTTCCGCTCGCTCTGCCTGAGGGCGCGCGAAGCTATGTCAAGCGCGCCGTGCGAGGCGGCAACCTGACGCGGGCCAGCTTCCGGGTTCACGGCGATCTGTGGGACTTTCCCTTCCTCCCCGGTGCACCTGGCGAATTTCGTGTCGCTGCTGTCGCCGAGGACGTGACGCTGGCGTACGTGCCCGGCTCAGCTAACGGGGCGCCGGGAACCGAGGGCCTTGCCGGCGAAGAAGCGCTGAGCGAGTCGAGGTGGCCGCCAGTGACGAAGTTGAGCGGCGAACTCGTCATCGACCGCACGTCGCTGCAATTTCGAAATGCGATGGGGCAGGTCCTCGGCGTCGAACTCGATTCGGCGCGCGGCGGCATCGGCAACCTCGCCGAGAAGTCCGTGCTGACCCTCGACGCCCAGGGCCACGGGCCGCTTTCGGACGTCCTGCGCTTCGTCAACGCCACGCCGGTGGGCGAAGCAATCCATGGCGCGCTGCGCGAGTCCACCGCCAGCGGCAGTGCCAAACTCAAGCTCGCTCTGGCGCTACCCCTCGACAATCCGAGCAAGAGTACGGTGAACGGCAGTCTGCAATTCGCGGACAACGACCTCCGCGTGCGGCGCGAGTTGCCGCTTCTCTCGGCGGCGCGCGGCCGCGTTGAGTTTACCCACAAGGGATTTGCCATCGTCGGTGCCAGTGCGCGCGTGCTCGGCGGAGAGGCCGTGATCGAAGGCGATACGCTGCCCGATGGGTCGCTGCGTCTTGCCGCTCAGGGTAGCGTCAGCGCCGAAGCGATGCGCCGCGCGCCCGAGCTCGGGGTACTCGCGCAGTTGGCCCAGTCATTGAGCGGGCAGACCCGCTATCGGTTGTCGCTCGGGATCAACAACGGCTTGCCGACGATCGATCTGACGAGTGACCTCGTCGGTCTCGCGTCGGACTTGCCACCCCCGCTGCGCAAGACGGCCGGCGCGGCGCTGCCGCTCCGCTGGCAGACCACGCTCGCGCCCAGGGCGGCGGGGCCGCCGCTCGACGTCCTGCGCGTCGAACTGGGTTCGGTCGTGCGAGCGGAGTTCCAGCGCGATCTCTCAGGCGACGAGCCGCGCGTGCTGCGCGGCGGGATCGGCGTCTTCGAGCCGGCGCCTACGCCGCCCAGCGGTGTGGCGGCGGCAGTCAACCTGGCGAGCCTGGACGTCGACGCCTGGGGGGCGGAGTTCGGTCGGCTGTCAGGTCCTGGCGCGGCCCAGGGCACAAGGAGTGAAGTCATGCCGCAGTCAGGTTACGCGCCGACACAGATCGGCTTGAAGGTGCAGGAGCTCAGGATCGCCGGCCGCACCATGACCCATGTTGCTGCCGGCCTGTCGCGGCGCGACGACCAATGGCGTGCCAACATCGGTGCCGATCAGCTTGCGGGCTACGTCGAATACCGTCCCCCCGTGGCCGGCGACGAGAGTAACCCCGGACGCGTCTTTGCCCGCCTGGCGCGGCTGAGCCTGCCCAGAAACGACGCCGAAGAGGTGACGAACCTGCTCGACCGGCAGCCGGCCAACGTGCCCGCGCTGGATATCGTGATCGACGAGCTCGAGCTTCGCGGCCGGAGCCTGGGACGGATCGAGGTCCAGGCGGTGAACCGACTCGCGCCGGAGCGCGAGTGGGAGCTGACGCGACTGACCCTGAACGTTCCCGAGGCACAGCTCAGCGCGAGCGGTCGCTGGTCGGCAAGCGACGAAGCCGTCGGAGCGCGCGCCAGCGCGACGCTGCGGCGCAAGGCGGACTTGCGTTTCCAACTAGACGTCACCGACAGCGGTGCCTTGCTCAAGCGCCTGGGCACGGCCGATGCGATCCGCGGCGGCAAGGGAAGGCTCAAGGGGCAGATCGCCTGGTTCGGATCGCCGCTGGCGCTCGACTTCCCGAGCATGAGCGGGCAGTTCAACGTCGCCATCGAGAAGGGTCAGTTTCTGCAGGCTCAGCCAGGCGCCGCGCGGCTGCTGGGCGTGCTCAGCCTGCAGTCGCTCGCGCGACGCCTGACGCTGGACTTTCGCGACGTATTCGAGGAAGGTTTTGTGTTCGACAGCGTGACCGGAGACGTTGCGATTGCGCGTGGCGTGGCGAGCACGAACAACCTGCTGATGCGAGGCGCGCAGGCGGTGGTGCTGATGGAAGGCAGTGCCGACATCGAGCGCGAGACGCAGGACCTGCGCGTCGTCGTTGTGCCTGAGATCAATGCCGGCGCGGCCTCGCTCGCCTACGCAGTCATCAACCCGGCGATCGGTCTTGGGACCTTTCTCGCCCAGTTGCTGCTACGTGAGCCGATCATCCAGGCGAGCACGCGCGAATTTCACGTGACCGGGCCGTGGGCCGACCCGCAGGTCGAGCCGGTCGCACGCGAGTCGGGCCAGTTGGTGCCACGTATCGAACCGCCCGCGCAAGCCGCACCTGGCACATCGCCGCTACGATGACGCATGACTTGGGAAATCGCCGCATGAAGATCGCCGCCGTGCAGATGGTCTCGACGCCCGACGTTGCGCGCAACCTCGAAGCCGCGACGCGGCTGATCGCTCAGGCGGCGGCCGAAGGCGTGCAGCTCGTCGCGCTGCCCGAGTACTTCTGCGTGCTCGGGCGCAACGAGCGCGACAAGCTCGCGGTCGCCGAGGCATCCGGCGACGGCCCGATCCAGCAGATGCTGTCGCGCTCAGCGCGCGAACACGGTGTGTGGCTGGTCGGCGGCACGTTGCCGATCCGGATTGCAGGCGAAACCGAGCATGTCCGCAACGCTTGCTGCGCGTTCGCGCCCGACGGCAGCCTTGTCGCACGCTACGACAAGATGCACCTGTTCGGGTTCGACAACGGCAGCGAGCGCCATGACGAGGCGCGTGTGCTCGAAGCCGGCGGCGAGGTGATCGCGCTCGACATCGCGCCGGCCGCGGGCGACTCGTCGAGTCGCTGGCGCATCGGCCTGAGCGTGTGCTACGACTTGCGCTTCCCGGAGCTGTATCGGGCCCTCGGCGCAGTGGCGCCGTGCGACCTGTTTGCCGTGCCTTCGGCATTCACGCACACCACGGGCCAGGCGCACTGGGAGCTTCTCTTGCGCGCCCGCGCGGTCGAGAACCAGGCCTACGTGATCGCGCCTGCGCAAGGCGGCCTGCACGAGAACGGCCGGCGCACCTGGGGTCACAGCATGATTGTCGATCCGTGGGGCGAGGTGCTCGCGTGCCTGCCCGCGGGCGAGGGCGTCGTGACCGCCGTGATGGATCGTTCGCGCATCGCCGCGGTTCGACGGCAACTCCCGGCGCTGGCGCATCGGCGGCTGTGAACTTCTGCGGCCCGCGCGGTCGCTGCCGCGCGCGCCGCTTGCGAGGACTCAGTTCACCGCGAAGCAGTAGAAGAGCCCGGCTCCGCCCGTGCTCTTGAGGGCATCGACGCTGCAGCCGCGCGACTGGTGCGACGAGTTCCAAGACTTTGCAGGAACGCTCTCGTCCAGGCCGGTGCGGTCGCTGTGGCCGACCATCGCCGCGCCGCCGCCGCTGCTGGTCCAGTTGGCACAGGTCGTGTCGACATTGCCGGCGATCGCGCGGCCGTCGGGCTGCGAACCGGTCAGCATGTCGTGTGTGGTCACCGGGTCGCCGCGCCCGCTGACAATGTCGCCCTTCTCGGTCAGCGCGGTTTGCTTGGTCAGCTTGTTGTTGTGGCTGTGCAGATCGTCGATGCTGGTCGCGATCACGTCGCCCTTGACGTTCTGCCACGGGCCGCTGCCGATGCGGTCGCGCGCATTGACGAGCGGCTGGCCACGGTCGGTGGTGCTCAGATAGGCGTGCCAGGTGCGGTTGCCCGCGCCGACCGCCGTGGCAAGCGCCTGGCAATGCGCGTCGGCGCCGGCGAGCCCGCCGAGGTTGGCCCCCTTGTCGGGGCTAACGCTGGTGACGAAGAAGGTCATCCTGCTTTGCGGCGTACTCGGCACCGCCGACGCGCAGGCGCCAAGCGCCAGCGCAGCGAGCCATCCGGCGTGACGCAGTGGGGTCTTGGGCTTCAATTGCGACTCCGGCGAGAGGGTGGACGTGAGGGCGAGCCTAACAAAACGCGGGGTGCGCCGCAATCCGGATCGAGCCGCTCGATCGAGATGCCCGCCAAACAGGCTGTGCCCGCAGCGGCGCCGCGTGGTTCGCGCGCACCATCCTGCACAATGGCTCTCATGCCTTGCGCTCCAACTTTCGCCCTGGCCGGCCTGCGTGCGCTGGCCGGCTGTGTCGCACTGGCGATCGGCCTGTGTGGGGGTGTTGCGATCGCAGCGGACGCGAAAGCGCCAGTGCGCGACATCCGCCAGGCGCTGGCGGCGGTCGCCGATTCGCCGCAGTTTCCGGCCGACGCGGTGGCGGTGGTGCAGGCGCTGCCCGACGACTGGTCGCACAGCCGCCCGGGTTACGAGGGAACGGTCTGGTACCAGGTGACCTTCGATCGGCCAGCGGCTGCCGATCCTGAAGCCGTGCTCGCGCTCTACGTGGAGCGCGCGTGCTCCGATCTCGAGGTGCAACTGAACGGGCGCCGCATCTTCGGCGACGGCCGCAGCGACGGACCCGTGACCCGCAACTGCTACTTTCCCCTACTGGTGCCGCTGCCGCTGGCGCTGCTGCAGGCGCAGGGAAACCGGCTCGACCTGAAGGTGCGCGGTCAGGCGCTTGAGCATGTGTCGTCGCGCGAGCGTGCGGCTGGCCTGTCGGTGCTGCGTATCGGACCTCTGGCCGAGCTTTCCGGCACCTGGCGCTCGCAACAGTTCTGGAACGTGACTTCGGCGCAGGTGGTCGCGGTCACGCTGTTCGTCCTCGGGGTGTTCATGATCGGCGTCGGCTGGTTCAACCGCCGCGCCAGCTACCTGGTCTACTTCGGTCTGCTGGCTATCGGCTGGGCCGCCCTTAGCGCGCGCATCTGGGTGAGCGAGCTGCCTGTCTCCAGCGCGACCGCTGAATTTCTCGTCAGCCTCGGAATCGCGCCCATCGTCGGTCTGGCGATCGCGTTCCTGTTGAGTTATGCGCGCCTGAAGCGGCGCTCCGTGGAACTGCTCTTGCTCGCTCAGTGCGTGCTGCTACCGGGCTCGCTCGCGATCGCTGGGCCGGCAAACCTGTACGCTGTGATCACGGTCTGGTACTGGGTGCTGGGACTGGAAGTGCTGGCGGCGATGGCGGTGTACCTGCGGGTGGCCTGGAGCCGGCAGCGCTCCGAGTTCTGGGTCATGGGCGCGAATCTCATCCTGCTCGGCGTGCTGCTGGCGCTGGAGGTGGTGCTGGAGCAGGACAGCGTCTCGATCTGGCGCCGGCACGTGCTGCACTATGCGCTTCCGATGCTGGTCCTGGTGGTGAGCTTCCGGCTGGTCCAGGTGTTCGCTCGTGCGCTGCGCGATGCCGAGGCCGGGCGGACGACGATGGAGAGCCGGGTGCAGGAGGCGACAGCAGAGATCGAGCGCAACTTCGCGCAGCTTGCCGAACTGCGCGTCGAACAGGTGACCGAGAAGGAGCGCAAGCGGATCGCGGCCGACCTGCACGACGACCTTGGCGCCAAACTGCTGACGATCGTGCACACGAGCGAGTCCGAACGCATCTCGACGCTTGCCCGAGAGGCGCTCGAAGAGATGCGGCTGTCGGTGCGCGGCCTGACCGGCAAGCCGGTGCGCGTGGCCGATGCGCTCGCCGACTGGCGCGCCGAGATCGTGTCGCGCCTCGGGCAGGCCGGTATCGAAGCCGACTGGAACGGGCCCGCAGGTGAGATCGAGCAGCTAATGTCGGCCCGTGCCGTCGTGCAGACCACGCGCATCCTGCGCGAGGCGGTGAGCAACATCATCAAGCACAGCGGCGCGTCGCACTGCAAGGTGCGCTGCACGATCGGCGACAGCGAGATTGGCATCGTGGTGCAGGACAACGGACGCGGCATTCCGCTCGAGCTCGACGGCCGCCTGGACCGCGGCCACGGCATGTCGAGCATGAAGCACCGCGCCAAGGCGTTGAACGGGCAGTGCCTGGTCGAGTCCGGCCCCGGTTACGGAACCGTGATCCGTCTCACGCTTCCACTCTGAATGGTCAGCCCGTGGCGGGCGGCGCTGCTACCATGGCGCGAGCAGAGCTCAAGCTTTTGCCTGGCCTGCCGAAAAGACCGCCATGAAAAACGTTCTTCTGCTCGAGGATCTGCCCGAGATCCGTGCCTGGGTCAAGGCGCTCGTGCTTCAGGTGTTCCCGCAGGCGCAGATCTCCGAGGCGGCGCGCGTTCACGACGCGCTGGCCCTGGTGTCGGCGGTGAAGTTCGATCTCGCACTGGTGGACCTCGGCCTGCCCGACGGATCGGGCGTCGAGGTGGTGGCGGCATTGCGCGAAGCGCAGCCCGACGTGCAGTCGGTGGTGGTGACGATCCACGACGACGACGAACACCTCTTCCCGGCGCTGCAGGCCGGTGCGTTCGGGTACGTGCTGAAGGAGCAGCCGCGGGAGTATTTCGCCGAGCAGCTCAACCGCATCAGCCAGGGTGAGCCGCCACTGTCGCCTTCGATCGCGCGCCGCGTGATCGCCTACTTCGCGGCTCAGGCCCGGCCGCAGGCCAACGCGATGCCGAAGGTCCAGCTCACCGACCGCGAAAGCGAAGTGCTTCTGCGCGTGGCCAAGGGATACACGCTGCCCGAGATCGGAGTCCAACTCAAGCTCTCGCGGCACACGATCGCCGACTACGTGAAGCAGATCTACCGCAAGCTCAACGTGAGCTCGCGCGCCGAGGTTGCGCTCGAGGCGCAGCGTCTGGGGTTGTTCGAACGCAGCCATTGATGTCGGCGTCTGCGCTCGCAGCCTCGTCGCCAGGCCGCAACCGATGATCGGCCGCCTGTCGGGCCTGCTGGCGGCGAAGAACCCGCCCCAGCTGCTGATCGATGTCGGCGGCGTCGGGTACGAGGTCGACGTGCCGATGAGCACGTTCTACAACCTGCCAGCACTGGGTGAGCGCGTCACGCTGCTGACGCATTTCGTCGTGCGCGAGGACGCGCAGGTCCTGTTCGGCTTCCTCACCCACGAGGAGCGCGCAACGTTCCGCCAGTTAGTGAAGATCTCCGGCGTCGGCCCGCGAACCGCACTTTCGATCCTCTCCGGGCTCAGCGTCGCCGAGCTGGCGCAGGCGGTGACGCTGCAGGAGAGCGGCCGTCTGGTCAAGGTGCCCGGCATCGGCAAGAAGACGGCCGAGCGCCTGTTGCTCGAACTCAAGGGCAAACTCGGCGCCGACCTGGCGCTGCCAGCAACGCCGGCGAGCGGCGCGCAGGCCGATATCCTGCAGGCGCTGGTGGCACTCGGCTACAGCGACCGCGAAGCCGCGGCCGCGTGCAAGCTGCTGCCGCCGGATGTCGGCGTCAGCGACGGTATCAAGCTGGCGCTCAAGGCGTTGGCGAAGTAGCGCGCCGGGCGCGCCGGACCCGGCGCCGCCGCCGGCACCTCAAAGCGCGCACTGCGCCGCGGCGCGACTTGGAGGCCGGACCTGCCTCGGCGCAGCTCTCTCGCGTCAAAGCCCGCCCGTGCCCGTGCCCATAATGCGCCATGAGCATCCAGACCGACGAGTTCGCTCCCGCACGGCGGGTGGTCAGCGCCGCGCCGGCATCGCCCAATGAAGAGGCGATCGAACGCGCGCTGCGGCCGAAAGGGCTGGCCGAGTACGTCGGTCAGGTCAAGGCGCGCGAGCAGCTCGAGATCTTCATCGGCGCGGCCAGGAAGCGCGGCGAGGCGATGGACCACGTGCTGCTTTTCGGCCCGCCGGGCCTGGGCAAGACGACGCTGGCGCACATCATCGCGCACGAGCTCGGGGTGAGCCTGCGCCAGACCTCGGGGCCGGTGCTCGAGAAGCCGAAAGACCTGGCGGCGATCCTGACCAACCTCGAGCGCAACGACGTGCTCTTCATCGACGAGATCCACCGCCTCAGTCCGGTCGTCGAGGAAATCCTCTACCCGGCACTGGAGGACTACCAAATCGACATCATGATCGGCGAAGGCCCGGCGGCGCGCTCGATCAAGCTCGACCTGCAGCCTTTCACGCTCGTCGGCGCGACGACGCGCGCCGGCATGCTCACCAATCCGCTGCGCGACCGCTTCGGCATCGTCGCCCGGCTCGAGTTCTACACGCCGGAGGAACTCTCCCGCATCGTCAACCGCTCGGCCGGCCTGCTCAAGGTGCCGACCGACGCCGAAGGCGCGTTCGAGATCGCGCGTCGCTCTCGCGGCACGCCGCGAATCGCCAACCGCCTGCTGCGTCGCGTCCGCGACTACGCCGACGTCAAGGCCGACGGACGCATCGGTAAGGCGCTGGCCGACCTTGCACTGGCGATGCTCGACGTCGACCCGCGGGGTTTCGACGTGATGGACAGGAAGCTCCTCGAGGCCGTGATCCACCGTTTCGACGGCGGGCCCGTCGGCCTGGACAACGTCGCCGCCGCGATCGGCGAGGAAGCGGGAACGATCGAGGACGTGATCGAGCCCTACCTGATCCAACAGGGGTACCTGCAGCGCACGCCGCGCGGACGCATCGCGACGCTCGCGGCATACCGGCACCTCGGCATCACGCCACCGAAGAGCGGCGCGAGCGACCTGTTCGAGGAGTGAGCGGCCTGCGCGGCTATTGTTCGTGCAGCGTCACCAGCGCCGACCCGAAGGCATCCGAGCAGGCGCCGCCGAAGCAGCCGACGCCGCCCGCGGCGCGAGTGCCCAGCAGCCATTGCAGGCGTGCGCGTCCGGTGGCGTCGGTCAACGGCCGCGCGAACGGCCCCGCCTTGCCACCGGCGAGCGTGGTCAGATCGCGCGGGCCGTCGGTCACCATCACGAGCAGCGTGTCGTCGCCCTTGGGCCCGCCGGCGACGATGCGCCACGAGGCGCGCGGCAGCAGCAGCGACTCGCCCGCAGCGATGTGATTGCGGCCGTCGAGCTCGTTCGGGAACAGCAGCGTGAGCGACTGCCGGTCCGAGCCGAGCATCGCGATGTAGACATCGCCCGCGTGGCTGGACGTCACCGAGAAGTCCAGCGCATCGGCGCCGATGCGCAGCGTGTCGGCGGCGAGCGTCACCGTCACCCGGCGCTTGCTGTCGCGCTGCGCGTGGATCTGCTCTAGCACGCTCTGCACCGGCACCGCGGCAGGCGGCCGCGCGGGCAGCGGCGGCGTCGCGACGACCACCGGCATCGCCACCGCTGGCGCAGGCACCGACACGGCCGGCGCCGTGACCTGCGGCGCCGGGTTGCCGGCGAACCAGGCCGGCACGAAGCCGCGATTGCCGGTCACGATCAGATGCTGCGGTTCGAGTTGCGGCACGCCCTTGAGCCTTGCCTCGATCTTGTTCTGTGCGCAGGCCACCAGTTCGTCGATGCTGATCGCGCCGCTGCCGTCGAGGTCGCGCGCATCGCCTTGCAGGCACTGGCGCAACGCCGAGGTCGCCAGCCCTCCGGTGGCCGCGTTGTCGAAGCTGACCTCGTCGGGCCGCGACGACGAGAGGTGCACCAGGTCCTGCCCGCTCATGCCGAGGGCACCCGCCGCGCTGCCCAGACCCCGGCTGCGCAGGTTCGTCGCCTGCTGGCAGGCATCGGTTCCGCCGATGAACTTGGGCACGAACCCCGGCGCCAGCGAGCGCGAGGCTGCCGCGGCAGCGCCGCCGGTGCCACTCATGCCGCCCGAATGGCAGGCATCGTAGACGACCAGCATCTTGTCGGCCTTGGTCGCCAGGGGCTGAATCCACTGCGCGAACTGGCGGTTGCCGATGTCGTGCAGGTCGTGCGGCACCAGTGTCTCGACGCAGCCGCCCTCGGCGGCGTCGAAGTAGCGCGAGCCATGACCCGACCAGTAGATGAACACGCGGTCCCCCGGCAGCACGCGGCCTTCAAGGTCGCGCAGCGCCTGCCTCACGCCGTCGCTTGTCGCCGCGCCATCTCTGAGCAGCGTGATGTTGTCGGCCGGCACCTGCAGCAGTTGCGCCATCGCCAGCGCGCTGGCCATGTCGTGCTCGATGCCGGCGAGCGGCGGCACCGGCCGCGCAGGGTCGGCCGCATAGGCGCCGATGCCGACGATCAGTGCATGTCGCGTGCTTCGCGGCGGCAGGGCGCGCACGCCGAGCGTCACGGCCGTCGCACCCGTCGCGCGACGACCGGTCTCGATCTGGCTGACCGACGCGACTGCAGCCCCTTCGACGTCGAGCTGCGACGCGCGAACCCAACCCTTCGCGGAGCCGGCCTGCACCTGCGCCCAGCCGCCCCGCATCTGCAACAGGTTCACGCTCTCGCCCGGCGCCAGGCTGACCAGTGCAGCCGCATCGGGGCTGCGCTCGGCGCGCAGCGGCGCGGATTGCAGCGTGTGCAGCGTCTGCGCGGCCAGCGGTGCGCAAGCGGCGAGCGCGAGCAGCGCCGCGGCGGCGCGGCGTGGCGATGAAGACTCAAGTATCGACATGCGAGTTCTCCTCCGGCGCGGCGATCGGCCGCTCGTCGGCGGCAGGCGCCGCGTCCGCGAGCGCCCGGAACAGGTCGCGCTGCGGTTCGGCCCCGACCACGAAATCATGGCACCAGGCCCGCGGGAGCGCCAGACGCAGTGCCTTCGATACGCGGCCGGCCGTTGCTGCGTCGGGCACGCCCCAAAGCACCCACAAGGAGTGCGCCGCCGCGCAGGCGCCGCTCGCCGCCCTGCCGCCAGTGACGGCCAGCCGCCATTGCGCGGCGACGTCGAACACCGCACGCTCGATCTGCTCGGAGTGCGCAGCCGCTCCGCCGCAGGCCAATGCGTGCGGGCCGATCGCGGCGCCTGCCTTCCGGCCGAAGGCGCGGCAGCGCAGCGCGTCGTGCAGCTTCACTGCCGAGAGGAAAGTCAGCACGGCGGTTGCAGGAAGGCTCAGATCGAGGTAGATCGCTTCGCTGTGCAGGCTGGCGTACCCGATCGCCATCAGCAGTAGCGGCAAGCCCCACAGCGCACGGCCGGTGGCGCCCGCACGGCCGCGCTGCACCACCGACCACGCCAGCAGCAGCGCGCCGGCCGAGAGCAACCAGCGCAGCGCTGGCGGCACCTCGCCGTAGCTGCGCCGATGCAGCGCGTTGTCGATCAGCGTCGCCAGAATGTCGACGCCCATGTGCTGGGCAGCCAGCGGCGTCGCCTTGAGGTCGTGCAGCGAGGACGCGCTGGCGCCGACGATCAGGATGCGGCCGGCGAGGTCGGGGCAGTCGGCTCGCTGTCGGCCCTCGGCGCATTGCCAGGCGACCGAGAACGACACCCTCGGGTAGGCCTCGGCCTGCCGGCGCCAGACGATCAGGCGTGCGTCGGAATCGACGTCGACCGCGATGCCCATTTGCTGCGCCACCGCGGCCGGTATCGAGCGCAGTGACCAGCCACCGGCGAGCGTTTCGGTGAGCGCGAAGCGGCGGATCTTGCCGTCGCTGTCGAGCCGTGCGGTGTGGGTGCCCAGACGGCCACTGTCGAGCATCGCCTGCATGAACGGCAGGATCAGCGCGACGCGCGGCGCGGCAGCCGGCAGCGCGGGTGCCGCGATCAACCCCGGCAGCTGGTCGGCGCGAAGTTCGCTGCGCGCATCGAGCGCGGCCGGCAAACGTGCGACCGGGAAGAAGCCCGCCGTACCGGCGCGTACCGTGGCCTCGAGCGCCGCGTCGCCGCCCGGATGCAGGCGGTCGGGGTCGGAGAACAGGATGTCGAACACCACGGCCAGCGTGCCCTTCGCCTGCGCCTGCTCGAGCAAGGTCGCCAGCGTGTCGCGCGGCCAGGGCCAGCGGCCGAACTCGGTCGCCATGTCGGCCAGCGAGCGCTCGTCGATGTCGATGATCAGCATGCGCGGGTCCGGCGCGCTGGCCCAGAGGCGGTGCTGCTGCATCTGATCGTAGCTGGACGACGAGATCGCGTGCGAGGGCAGCGGGCCGAAACACTCGAGCGCTGTCCACGCGAGCAGCGCCAGCACCGCCAGCGCATGCAGCCAGGCCGCAGGCCAGCGCCAGGGAGCCTGCCGTGCGGAGGCTGCCTTCATCTGGGGTTTGCCTCTGGCGCGAGAGTTCAGCGCGAAGCCAGCGGGCCGTTATGAAGTTCGAAGCTGGTCATCTCCATACGCTCATGCTCGCCAGCAGTCGAATTTCCCCTAGCCATATTGATTGTGTGAGAAGCGAGTTCTGTAGCGGCGTAGAAGTGCAAGGCCGACACGTACCACACATTCAACTCCCAATGATCCGTGACGGGGTACCCACTCGAAGCCATCCAGTACGTGGTGCCACTGCAATTCAGCAGGGTCGCTTCGAACTCGCCTGCTGGGACCCTGATCTTCTCGAACCCCTTGTGAACAATCCTTACCGCGACGTCGGCCGGCAGCGAGGCGCCCAGTTTGCCCGCCTTGAAGGCTACTTGGCGGTTGTCCCCCGGCTTCATATCCTCCCACCAGACGCTGCGGTGGTCGGCCCAGGCAGGGTCGAGCATCGTGCGCAGGAAACGGTACCAGGGTTCGACGTATCCGTCGTCACCGGTCATAACCGCGACGCCTCCCGCATCGACCCGCAGGACGCGCCGCTCGAGGTTGCGCACCACCTCGCCCTTGTATTTGTCGACGACTTGGAATTTCCACTTCTCGCCGACCGCATAGCCCTGGGCATTGCCGGGAGGCCCGGGCGGCAGCAGTTCCTGTGGCGGCCGCGGCGTCTGGGCTACCGGTGACGACGTTGCCGTCTCCGCGCCGGAGACAGCGATGGCCGCCAGGTTGGGGTGATTGACCAGGCTCAGTGCGGTCAACTCCTTTCGTTCGCGCAAGTCAGCACGGCCATTCCATATCGACTCCTGCTCGTACGCTACCCAGGTGTGCAGCTCGGGCGCGTACCAGAAGCTCGCCGTGAAGCTGCCGGCACCGTACCTTCCGACTGCTGTTGACGTGCCCTTCAGCTCGACGTGATAGGCTTGAAACTCACCCGCTGGAACCTTGACGGTTTCGATGCCGATGACGCGTGCTTCGCTGTCGACCCTGTCGGTCCAGCGGTCCCCGGCCGTGGGCACTCCGGTGACTTCGTACTGGAAGCGCCGCTTCTCGCCGACCCTCATGTCGGGCCACCAGGCGCCGGCTGCAAACGGCACGGCTTGCCGCAGTTCGCCGCTGGCGGTCACCCACTTCATCGACCGCCCGAGTTCGTCGTACTCCGTGCCGGCGGTCGCGATCCAGCTGCCGTCCGGTCTAATGGCAGCGACCTTCACGGTATTTCTGCCAACAACTTCGCCCCTGCGCTTGTCGATCGTCTGGTATTTCCAGGTGTCACCCACCGTGTAGCCCAGTGCGTTGCCGGAGTGCGTTGAGGCAGGCAACGACTGCATTTGCGGCTGCGCTGGCGCCGACGGCAGTGGCGCCGGCGGCGCAGGTACTACCGGCGTGGTCGGCGCCGCCACTGGGGTCGCGATGGCGACGATTGTGGGCGGCGGCATTGCGGGTGGCTTGGCGACAGGCACCGCGACCGGCTGTGCCACCGGGCTGGGCGCGGCGACGGCTGGCGCAGTGGTGACTGGGGCAGGCGGAACCGGGGGCGGCGCCAGCGCCGTCAACCTCGTCCGCGCGGCATCCGCGAACTGGCCCTGCGGGTATCGGCTCAGGTACGCGCGCAGCTCGGCAGCGTCGCGCGAGTCCTTGACCACGTCCCAGAACGCTTCTTCGCTCGCTTTCGCGGTGTCAGGTTTGGGTGCCGGTGCCGGAGCTACCGGTTCGGTGAAGTACAGGTCGCCCTCGAGTGAGGTCGACTCCCAAGGTATCTGCTTGCCCTGCGAGTCGCGGCGCACGCCGGCGCGCACTTGCTTGAACACATCCTCGACCTTGGCGCCCGGCGTGCGCATAGCGGTCAGCAGGTGCTGGGTGTACAGGCCGTTGGTGCCCTGGCCGTCGCTGGCCACGCTGCCCGGCGCGGTGGAGAACGCGACCAGCGTGCCCACCGGCGCCTCCATCTGCGCCAGGCCCTGCACCGACGAGCGGAAGCTGCGCGCGAACGGGTTGTTGCGGCAGGCGTCCAGGATCATCAGGTTGGTCCCGTTGGCCGCAGCCTCCATCTTGTCGAGCACGGCTTGCGCGTCGAGCGCGGCGTAGGCGACCTCGTCTTCGCGCTGGATGTCGGCGCCGATGGGGATCAGGTAGTTGCGGCCCTTGATCTGCATGCCGTGGCCGGCATAGTAGAAGACGCCGACGCCGCCCTGGCGCAGGCGGTTGCCGAAGTCGCGCACCGCAGCGAGCAGCGCGCGGTGGTCCACATCGGTCTGCAGCAGCACCGTGAAGCCGGTGGATTCGAGCGCGTTGGCCATCGCCCGCGCGTCGTTGACGGGGTTGGCGAGCGGCGCTTCCTTGTAGGCCGAATTGCCGATCACGAGTGCGAGCCGCTGCTCCTTGCGCGCTGCCGGAGCGGCCGCCTGAAGCACCAGGTTGCGCGACGCGTCATCGCCGACCGCGCCCGCCGGCAGATCGACGGCCAGTGCGGCCGCGGCCGCGGCCACGGCCATCACCACCCGGTGCGGGATTGTTGTTCTTCGCGTGCCGCGCTGCCCCGTCGATGCCCTACGCATCCCGAAGTATCGGCAGGGCCGAGTGCAGCTTGAGCCTGGCTCGGCGGGCCCGGCCCGTTCGGCGATGCTCCGGCGCTTCAGTCGCCCTTGCGCCGTCGCTGCCAGGCCAGCAATTCGCCGACGAAGCCGCGCCTGAAGCCGACGACGCAGACGACGAAGATCGCGCCGATGATCACAGTCACCCAGGAGCCGACGCGGTCGGCGAGGAAGTTCTGCAGCCCGATGATCGTGAACGCGCCGAGCACCGGCCCGGCGAAGGTGCCCATGCCGCCGAGCAGCGTCATCAGCACGACCTCGCCCGAGAGCGACCAATGCGCGTCGGACAGCGTGGCGAATCCGAGCACCACCGTCTTGAGCGCGCCCGCGAGGCCGGCGAGAGAAGTGGAGAGCACGAAGGCGAGCAGCTTGTAGCGATCGACGTCGTAGCCGAGCGAGACGGCGCGCGGCTCGTTCTCGCGGATCGCCTTCAAGACCTGGCCGTAGGGCGAATGCACGACGCGGACGATGAACAGGAACAC
>Ga0209048_10000396_pt1 | contig 47118 bp, 38 predicted proteins | sample FrelakmetCRP12CR_FD_187146 | JGI IMG/M metagenome (GOLD analysis project Ga0209048, IMG submission 187146) | Freshwater lake sediment microbial communities from the University of Notre Dame, USA, for methane emissions studies - CRP12 CR (SPAdes)... | ecosystem: Environmental > Aquatic >...
ACGGTGCCATTGCGCGCGGTCTGCTGGATCGCGATCATGCCCTTGGTGCCGCGACCGTGTCGCGTGTACTCGACGATCGGAGTGCGTTTGCCGTAGCCGTTCTCGGTCGCGGTCAGCACCGACTGTTCCTCGTCCTCGGCTACGAGCATCGAGATCACGCGCTGGTCCCGGGCCAGCATCATGCCGCGCACGCCGTGCGCGTTGCGGCCCATCGAACGCACGTCGTTCTCGTCGAAGCGCACCGCCTTGCCGCCGGAGCTGAACAGCATCACGTCGTGCGTGCCGTCGGTGAGCGCCGCGCCGATCAGCGAATCGCCCTCGGAAAGGTCCACCGCGATGATGCCCGACGTCCGCGGGCGTGAAAACTCCGTCAGCGGCGTCTTCTTGACGGTGCCCATGGCGGTTGCCATGAAGACGAACTGGGTATCGGTGAATTCCTTGACGGGCAGGATGGCCGTGATCTGCTCGTTTTCCTGCAGCGGCAGCAGATTGACGATCGGCTTTCCGCGCGCGATCCGCGTTCCCTGCGGCACGTTGTAGACCTTGAGCCAGTAGACGCGGCCCCGGTTGGAAAAGCTCAGGATGTAGTCATGCGTGTTGGCGATGAAGAGGTGATCGATGAAATCGTCCTCCTTGGTCGCCGTCGCCTGCTTGCCGCGTCCGCCGCGCTTCTGTGCCCGGTATTCGGCGACCGCCTGCGCCTTCATGTAGCCGCCGTGCGAAAGCGTGACGACCATGTCCTGCGGCGCGATCAGGTCTTCCATCGACAGATCGACGCCCTGCGCGACGATCTCCGAGCGCCGTGCGTCGCCGAACTGGTCGCGGATCGCCGTCAGCTCGTCGCGCACGATCGCCGTGACCCGCGTCGGGTTCGCGAGAATGTCGAGGAAATCGACGATCTGCGCCATCACGTCCTTGTATTCGCCGAAGATCTTGTCCTGCTCGAGGCCGGTCAGGCGCTGCAGACGCAACTCGAGGATCGCCTGCGCCTGTACGTCGGACAGACGATAGCCCGGCGGCACTGCATCGGCGTGCCATCCGAATTCCGGCAGCAGGCCCTCGGGCCGCGCGGCGTCGGCGGCGGCGCGCCGCAGCATCTCCTCGACCAGCGGCGAGCGCCAGACCCTGGCCATCAGCGCGATCTTCGCTTCCGGCGGGGTCGCCGCAGCCTTGATCATCGCGATGATCTCGTCGACGTTGGAAAGCGCGACGGCGAGTCCTTCGAGAATGTGGCCCCGCTCGCGCGCTTTCCGCAGCTCGAAGCGCGTGCGGCGCACCACGACCTCGCGCCGGTGCTGCAGGAAATACTCCAGGAACTGCCTGAGATTGAGCAGGCGCGGCTGGCCGTCGACCAGCGCCACCATGTTCATCCCGAAGCTGTCCTGCAGCTGCGTCAGCTTGTAGAGGTTGTTGAGGACGATCTCCGGGATTTCGCCGCGCTTCAGTTCGATGACGACCCGCATGCCGGACTTGTCCGACTCGTCGCGCAGATCCGATATCCCCTCGAGCTTCTTTTCGCGGACGAGCTCCCCGATACGGGTGAGCAGGTTCGCCTTGTTCACCTGGTACGGGATCTCGTCGACGATGATCGCCTGCCGGCTCCCCTTGTCCAGTTCTTCGATGTGCGTGCGTGCACGGATCACCACGCGGCCGCGGCCCGTGCGGTAGCCCTCGCGCACGCCCTCGAGGCCGTAGATGATCCCCGCGGTCGGGAAATCGGGCGCCGGAACGATGTCGATCAGCTCGTCGATCGCGGTCTCGGGATTGGCGAGGAGCGCCAGGCAGGCATTCGCAACCTCCGTGAGGTTGTGCGGCGGAATGTTGGTCGCCATGCCGACGGCGATGCCGGAAGACCCGTTGATGAGCAGGTTCGGCAGCCGCGCCGGCAGCACCGACGGCTCCATCTCCTTGCCGTCGTAATTCGGCACGAAGTCGACCGTTTCCCGGTCGATGTCGGCCAGCATCTCGGCGGCGATCTTCTGCAGCCGGCATTCCGTGTAGCGATAGGCGGCCGCGCCGTCGCCGTCGACCGAGCCGAAATTGCCCTGCCCGTCGATGAGCGGGTAGCGCAGCGAGAATTCCTGCACCATCCGAACCAGCGCCTCGTAAGTCGCCGAATCCCCGTGCGGATGGTATTTGCCGAGCACGTCGCCGACGACGCGCGCGCATTTCACATAGGGGCGGTTCCAGACGGTGTTCGACTCGTGCATCGCGAACAACACCCGCCGGTGTACCGGCTTCAGCCCATCGCGGACATCCGGCAGCGCCCGGCCGACGATCACGCTCATCGCGTAATCGAGGTAGGAATGCCGCATTTCGGCCTCGAGGCTTACGGGGAGGGTTTCTTTGGCAAACTGCTCCATGGGCGGGGAATTCTTCCTGAATGGGTGTTATATGCGGTTCGTCGGATATTCCGGGCAGGACCTGGAATGTCGGGGTGGCGGGTCTGGCAGTTGGCGCGCGCGTTTCCAGCGGGCGCCGGATGCCCCTATTCGGTCATGACAACCGCGTGGTGCTTCTGAACTTTGTCGCGGAAGGGCCTTGAAAAGGCGACATTTTATCACGGCGTTGCATTGCCGCGACACTCTTGGGCCGAGTGTTGCCAAAACCCGACTTTCTTTTGCACGTGCAGGGGGCGTGTGCTATATTTTCCCGTGAAGCAAGGGATTCGGCGGGGGCGTGGTTTGACCAGTTTTCCACGGCTGCGCAAGTTATCAGGGTCCGCAAAAACTTTTCCAAAACCAAAGCCTAAGGGGTGAATCAATGACTCGTCGTCTCGTTACTGGTGCCGTCGTCGGCGCGATGGCCGTGGTTTTTTCCACGGGCGCCGCCGCCCAGGCGAACCCGACCAACAGTGGTTACGTCTTGGATGCTCAAACGCCCCCCGAGACCAACGTCTGGCGGAGTGGGAACTACGGCGACCCCAAGATCAGCAACCTCTGCTGGCGCACCGGATACTGGACGCCGGCGATGGCCATTGTCGAATGCGATCCTGACCTCGTGCCCAAGCCGGCGCCGGCTCCCGCACCGGTAGTCGCACCGCCGCCGCCCCCGCCGCCGGCCCCGGCCCCGGCGCCCGCTCCGGCGCCCGCCCCGCAGGTGCAGAAGATCACGCTCGCGTCGAAGGCGCTGTTCGACTTCGACAAGGCCGTGCTGAAGCCCGAAGGCAAGGCTGCGATCGACTCCGAAATCATCGCCAAGCTGAAGGACGTGCAGAAGCTCGAGCTCGTGCTGGTCACCGGCCACACCGACCGGATCGGATCGCAGGCGTACAACCAGAAGCTGTCCGAGCGCCGTGCCGACGCGGTTCGCGACTACCTGGTGTCCAAGGGCGTTGCGAAGGACAAGATCGAGACGCTGGGCATGGGCAAGACGCAGCCGGTTCCGGGCGTGACGTGCACGATGAAGGCGACGAAGGAACTGATCGCCTGCCTCGCGCCGAACCGCCGCGTGGAAGTCGAAGTCAAGGGCGAAGCGATCAAGAAGTAACGATCGCGCCTCGCGAAAAAGCCCCGCGTTCGCGCGGGGTTTTTTTTCGTCCAATTCCCGTTTCGCGGTACGCTCGACTCATGCAGAACGTGGACCTCCGCCTGGACGCCGGCTGGGTCGTGCCGATCGAGCCCGCCGGCGCATTCGCGCAGCAGGCGCTCATCGTCGACGCCGGGCGCATCGCCGCGCTCCTGCCGGTGGCCGCAGCGGACACGCGCTATGAGGCCCGCGAGCGATTGGCGCTGCCGCACCACGTGCTCCTGCCGGGCCTCGTCAATGCGCACACGCACGCCGCGATGACCCTGTTCCGCGGCATCGCCGACGACGTCCCGCTGCAGATCTGGCTGGAGCAGCACATCTGGCCACGTGAGGGCAGGTTCGCCAGCCCCGAATTCGTTTACGACGGCGCCCGCCTGGCCGCGGCGGAAATGCTGCGCGGAGGCGTCACCTGCTGCAACGACATGTACTTCTTTCCGGACGCGAGCGCACGTGCATTTCTGGAAGTGGGGATGCGCGCGATGCTGGGGTTGCCGGTCCTCGATTTTCCGACGCCCTACGCGGCGGATCCCGACGGCTACCTGCAGCAGGGGCTCGCGATCCGCGACGCGCTCAAGAACGAGCCCCGGCTGGCGTTTTCGTTGTCGCCGCACGCGCCTTACACGGTAGGCGACGCGACGTGGGACAAGATCGTCGTTTACGCCCGCCAGCTCGACCTGCCGATCCAGACCCACCTCGCGGAGACCGCGCACGAGGTCGCTCAAGCGCGTGAGCAGCACGGACGCACGCCGCTCGACCGCCTGCATGCGCTGGGAGCCACGGGTCCGGGGTTCATCGCGATCCACGGCGTCCACCTTTCGGCCGGCGACATCGGTTTGCTCGCAACCCAGGGATGTCATGTGGTTCATTGCCCGATCTCCAACATGAAGCTTGGCAGCGGCATCGCGCCGGTCGCGTCGCTGCTGGCGCAGGGCGTCAACGTCGCGCTCGGCACGGACGGTGCGGCGTCGAACAACCGCCTCGATCTCTTCGGCGAAATGCGCGTTGCGACGCTGCTCGCCAAGGTGGCGACGGGCGATCCCTCGGTGCTGCCCGCGCAGCAAGCGCTTCATTGCGCGACGCTCGCCGGCGCACGAGCGCTGGGCCTCGATCAAGACATCGGCTCGCTCGTCGTCGGCAAGCAGGCCGACATCGTCGCCGTCGACTTGTCCCCGCTCGATGCGACGCCCTGTTACGATCCGGTTTCGCATCTCGTCCACGCGGTGGGCCGCGAAGCGGTGACCGACGTCTGGGTCGCCGGAATGCGGGTCGTTTCCGGCCGCGCGCTCGCCACCGTGGACGAAGGATCGATCGTCGCCCGTGCGCGGCTCTGGCAGGAACGCCTTCAATGAACGCCTTCGCTCCATCGCGAGCCGAGCCCCAGCCGGCGCAACCCGCCAACGTCGACGCGGGAGAGATCGGGAAGTTTGCCGCGCTCGCGCACCACTGGTGGGATCCGGAAAGCGCGATGTTCGGCCCGCTGCACCGGATGAATCCTTTGCGCCTCGACTGGATCGACCGGAGTTGCGGCGGGCTCGCCGGCAAACACGTTGCCGACGTCGGTTGCGGGGGCGGCATCCTGTCCGAGTCGATGGCGGTGCGCGGTGCACGGGTGCTGGGCATCGACCTCGGCGAAAAGGCGCTTGGCGTCGCCCGATTGCACAAGCTCGAGTCCGGTGTGGCCGTCGACTACCGGCTGGTCTCCGCCGAAGCGCTCGCCGAGGAGACCCCGAATGCGTTCGATGTCGTCACCTGCATGGAGCTCCTGGAGCATGTCCCGGAACCGGCCCGCGTCATCGCCGCCTGCGCGACGCTCGCAAAGCCCGGCGGCCTCGTGATCATCTCGACGATCAATCGCGGCGTGAAGGCATACGCGCTTGCCGTCGTCGCGGCCGAGTACGTGCTCGGACTGCTGCCGAAGGGCACGCACGACTATGCGAAATTCCTTGCCCCGGGCGAGATCGCGGCATTCGCCCGCCACGCGGGCCTCGCACCCGCAGACATCACGGGCATGGCCTACAATCCTTTCACCCGGACATTCCGTCTCGTCCGGGATGTCGGCGTCAACTACATGATGGCGTTCCGCCGCCCGACGAATGTCTGACATTCCAGCGGACGCGCCGCCGCGCGGCGCGCGGACGCTTCCGATCGATGCGGTGCTGTTCGACCTAGACGGAACGCTCGCCGACACCGCGCCCGACCTTGCCGCAGCGTTGAATCGTGTCCGCCGCGGACGAGGCCTCGATCCGGTTCCCGAATCGCAGCTGCGGCCCTCGTCATCGCACGGCGCACGCGGCCTGCTCGGCACCGGTATGGGTGTCACGCCGGGACACCCCGAGTATCAGGCTCTGCGCGACGCCTTCCTCGCGGAATACGAGGCGGCGCTCTGCGTAGCCACGACGCTTTTCGCCGACGTGGATGCGCTGCTCGACGCGATCGAGGCGCGGTCGCTCAAGTGGGGAATCGTGACCAACAAGGCAACGCGTTACACGACGCCGCTGCTCGACCTGCTCGGACTCGGCACGCGCGCGGGCGCGATCGTCTGCGGCGACACGACGCCGTACGCGAAGCCGCACCCGGCGCCGCTGCTGGCCGCGGCCGAGCAACTGGGCATTGCGCCCGGACGCTGCGTGTATGTGGGAGACGCCGAGCGCGACGTGACCGCCGGTGTCGCCGCGGGGATGCACACCATCGTTGCACGTTACGGCTACATCGAGCCGCACGAGGCGCCGGAGGCGTGGCCTGCGGATGGCCTCATTGACAATCCTCGCGCCCTGCTCCTCTGGCTGCCGGACGCGCGCCCAGGATAACGGCGCGCTCCCACGGCAGGCATCAACCCGGACAGGCGCCCGCGTTCAGGAAAAGCCAGTCCGCCGACTTTCCGTCGCGCGTGCCCGAGACGTGGACCGGCTGGCTCGCAACCAGCGGCTTGACGAACGCGACCAGCACGTCGTCGACGGTGGCCAGCGCAATGCCGTTCGCCTGCGCCATGCGGTCACCGGCCTTCATCCCCAGCATCGAGGCAAACCCGCTCCCGTCGCGAATGGCGAGACCACCCGGTACCGGCACGAGCAGCGTCTTCCAGCTCTCCGGCTGGGACGCGATGCCAGTCAGGAGCTCGGCGTTGAGGCGATAGACCGGCCCCTTGTACCCTGCCGGACCGGCGCAGCCGGCACGCGATTCGGCGCTGGCCTGCACAACACGGGTCGGACTCGACTTTGTCCGCAGTTCGATGTCGCGAATCTCGCCTCGATCGCGGATGCGTACACCGTCGGGCCGCACTTCGAGCAGCACGACATCCTTGGCGATCTCGGCACCGGCCTTCACGAGGACCGGCCCCCGCTCTCCCAGACGAAAGAGCGCGAACCCCGCCCCACCGGCTTCGGCGAACACGCCGAGAAGCCGTGTATCGCCCTGCAACGTCGTCGGCGCATTCGGAACGACCGCTGCCGCCGGCGCCGTGCCGCGGCCGAACAATGGGTACGTCGTGATGACGCTCGCCCAGCGTTCGGGTGTCGCCGTTTCCACGACAGGCAGCGATGCCGGGCCCAGCCATCGCCATCCCCAATTCGCGATGACGAATCCGAGAAGCAGAACGGCGCCGGTGGACGCACCCCAGGACGCGAGGCGCCACGGCCAGGGCGCGCGAGGCGCGACGGCAGCGGGGGACAATTCGGCGATCACCGCGGGCATGCGCCCTTTCCGCCGTCATCCGGCAGGGTCGCCACGCCTGCGCTCCCGTATACTTTTGTTCTCGCCCGCCAAGAAACCATCTTGAATCCCCGCCTCTCGCGCCTGCAACCGTATCCGTTCGAACGGTTGCGGCAATGGTTCGCCGGCGTCACACCGAACCCGGCCCTCGCACCGATCAACCTGTCGATCGGTGAGCCGCGCCATCCGACACCTGCGCTCGTACTCGATGCGCTGACATCCGGCCTCCGCGGTCTCTCGAATTATCCCACGACGATCGGGGCGCCCGCGCTGCGCGAGTCGATTGCCGCCTGGCTCGTCCGCCGCCACGGACTCGCCACCCTCGATCCGGCAAGCCAGGTGCTGCCGGTCCTGGGCAGCCGCGAGGCGCTGTTTGCATTCGCGCAGACGGTGATCGACGCCAGCCGGGTCGGCGCCCTGGTGCTCATGCCGAATCCGTTCTACCAGATCTACGAGGGCGCCGCGCTGCTCGCGGGCGCCGAGCCCTATTGCGTCAACGGGATCGCCGGAAGGGGTTTCGCCCCGGCGTGGCGCGACGTGCCCGATGCCGTTTGGGCACGGACGCAACTCGTCTACGTCTGTTCGCCGGACAACCCGACCGGTCGGGTGACAACGGCGGACGAGTGGATTCACCTGTTCGAGCTGTCGGACCGCTACGGCTTCGTGATCGCGGCCGACGAGTGCTATTCCGAGATCTACTTCGACGAAGCGAAGCCACCCGTCGGCGCGCTGGCCGTGGCGCACGCGCGGGGCCGCACTGGATTTCCCCGCCTCGTCGCGTTCGGCAGCCTGTCGAAGCGCTCGAATGCACCCGGTCTGCGATCCGGGTATGTTGCCGGGGACGCCGCGCTGCTGAAGGCGTTCCTGCTGTATCGCACGTACCACGGCTCGGCGATGTCCCCGGCGGTTGCCGCCGCGAGCATCGCTGCCTGGAGCGACGAAGCGCACGTCCGGGCCAACCGCGCCGAGTATGCGGCGAAGTTCGCCTCGCTCCAGCCGAAGCTTGCGGCCGACCTGCCCTGCGCGATGCCCGACGCGGCGTTCTACCTCTGGGCCAGGACGCCGATCGACGACGCCGATTTCGCGCGGCGCCTGCTGGCCGAGCAGGCGGTGACGGTGCTGCCCGGCAGCTTTCTGGCGCGCGACGCCCACGGGACGAACCCCGGCCGAGGCTACGTCCGCATCGCGCTCGTTGCGGTGCGTGACGAGTGCGCCGAGGCGGTCGATCGCATCCGAACGCTCGTCCGGTCGCTCTGACCCGTCGCCGCACGCTGCGCCAGGTCCGAGCTGCCGGCACCGGCCGCGCCAGCTTCCGGCTTGCAACGGCAACCGATCGTCGGGTACGCCGTGGGCCGCGGGCGCCGATTCGCCCGGGACGCGTCGTACGCTTCCCAGGAGCGGTTCGTCGCCCATCCGCGCGCTTCATCGCCTGTCCGGACGGCCGGCGACCGCCCCCCCTACAATGGCAGTCATGACGACGATCGCTTCCCGCCCGCTCGCCGGACGCCTTGCCGCCGGCTTCCGCAATCTCACGTGGAAGAACGTGGCGCTGGTCGCAGCGGTGAACGCCGCCATCGCGCTCGCGTTGTGGACCGAGGATCCGCGCCCGTACTGGCACCCGTTCATCACCGCGCAGTGCTTCGGATTCGTGATCGCGTACTGCGTTCGCGTCGCGTCGCCGTGGGATCACCCGACTCCGATCCGCAGGATCGCCGCCGCGGTCGCGGTCGGTGCGGTGCTCGGGATGGTTCTGGCCACGGTCGTCAAGCGTTATACGATCGACAGCGGTTACACGCTGGAATACGTGATCGAGCACCGTATTGGATTCGCGCGCACCGTGCTGGCCGGGATTGGCATCGGCCTGTTCGCAAGCCTGATGGTCCAGGTGCGCCTGCGCGAGGCGCGGGCAAAGGAGGAGCTCCACCGCGCCGAAACCGAACGCCATCTGCTGTCGAAGCAGGCAGTCGAGGCCGAACTCAAGCTGATGCAGGCGCAGGTCGAGCCGCATTTCCTGTTCAACACTCTCGCCTCGGTTCAATATCTGACGGAAACCGATCCGCCGCAGGCCTCGCGACTTCTCGGGCACCTGCTGTCCTACCTGCGCGCCGCGCTGCCCCAGCTGCGTAGCGCCACGACAACACTGGGCCAGGAAATCGACCTCGCAGTGGCCTACCTCAATATCCTTCGCATGCGAATGGGACCGCGGCTCGATTTCAGCATCGACGTTCCCGACCCGCTGCGGACGCACCCGTTTCCGCCCGTGCTGCTGATCTCGGTCGTGGAAAATGCCGTGACGCACGGTCTGGAGCCATTGGCCGCCGGCGGCCACATCACGATCGCCGCACGGCAGGACGGCGATCGTCTGCACGTCACGGTGACCGATACGGGATCCGGGCTGTCCGCGGAATCGAAGCCGGGCCGGGGCGTGGGCCTCGCCAACGTCCGCGAGCGGCTGGCGGCACTCTTCGGGTCGCGCGGGCGATTCACCCTCGAGGATGCCGCGCCGCGCGGCGCCCGGGCGACCATCGAACTCCCGGTCGAGGGCGCCGTGCATCGCGACGCGCCGCTGACCACGGCCGTGTGAAACCATGCCGACCGCGTTGATCGCCGAAGACGAGCCGATGATGCGTGCCCAGCTCAAGGGTCGCCTCGCTCAAGCGTGGCCCGACCTCGAGATCGTCGCCGAAGCCGAAAACGGCGAAGAGGCGCTGGCACTCGTGGACGAGAAGAAACCCGACATCGCCTTCCTCGACATCAGGATGCCCGTGATGTCGGGCCTCGATGTCGCCCGCGAGCTGGCGGGCCGCTGCCACGTCGTGTTCGTCACCGCATACGACGAGTATGCGGTCGCGGCCTTCGACGAAGGCGCCGTCGATTACGTGCTGAAGCCCCCGATGCCCGAGCGCATCGCCAAGGTCGTCGCGCGCCTGAAGTCGCGCCTCGCACTGGCGCCGCTCGACCTCACGGCGATCCTCGCCAAGCTCGCCGCACACGAGGAAGGCGCCGGACCGCTGAAGTGGATTCGTGCCTCATTGGGTGCGTCGATGCGCATGATCGCCGTCGACGACGTTCTCTACTTCCGCGCCGAGGACAAGTACACGAAGGTGGTCACCGCAGACGGCGATGCGCTGATCAGGAAGCCGATCAAGGAGCTCTACGACGCGCTCGATCCGGACGCGTTCTGGCAGATTCATCGCGGCACGATCGTCAGCCTGCGCGCGATCGCGCGCATCGATCGCGACTGGCGCGGCGAGCCGGTGATCGTGCTCAAGAACCGGGACGAGAAGCTCGCCGTCAGCCGGACGTTTGCGCACCGGTTCAAGGCGATGTAGTTCTCGGGCGCGCTGCCGCCCTCCCTGTCCGGCGCACCCGTGCGCAGGCACCTGTGGCGCCACTTCGTCGCCGGCCCGGCGCAGGGGGCGGCGACCCCGGTTCGCGGGAAAGAGCGCGGTCGAGGTAAAATGCTCGTTTTTGCCCGGCCACTTCGCCATGACCGACCTCCAGCAAGCGATCGACACCGCGTGGGAAACGCGCGCGACGCTGTCGCCGCAAGGCGCACCGGCGCCCGTTCTCGACGCGATCGCGCACGTCGTCGCCGATCTCGATTGCGGCCGGCTGCGCGTCGCCGAGAAGATCGATGGCGTCTGGACGACGCACCAATGGATCAAGAAGGCGGTGCTGCTCTCGTTCCGGCTCGCCGGCAACAAGGCGATGCGCTTCGAGCAGCATGCCGGCAGCGCGGAGCCGTTTGCGTTCTTCGACAAGGTGCCCACCAAGTACGCCGGCCTTTCCGACGATCAGCTTGCCGCGACCGGGGTCAGGATCGTGCCGCCTGCGGTCGCCCGCCGTGGCGCCTACATCGCGAAGAATGTCGTGCTGATGCCTTCGTACGTGAATATCGGCGCCTATGTCGACGAGGGCACGATGGTCGACACGTGGTCGACCGTCGGCTCGTGCGCCCAGATCGGCCGCAACGTCCACCTCTCGGGCGGCGTCGGCATCGGCGGCGTGCTCGAGCCGCTCCAGGCCAACCCCACGATCATCGAGGACAACTGCTTCATCGGCGCCCGCTCGGAGGTGGTCGAAGGCGTGATCGTCGAGGAGAACTCGGTGCTCGGGATGGGCGTGTTCATCGGCCAGAGCACGAAGATCTACAACCGCGCGACGGATGAAGTCACCTACGGCCGCGTGCCGGCCGGATCCGTCGTCGTCGCCGGAAGCCTCCCGTCGGGCGAGGGCCGGTGCCAGCTCTATTGCGCCGTGATCGTCAAACAGGTCGACGCGAGAACGCGGGCGAAGACCAGCATCAACGAATTGCTGCGCGCTTGATGCTGGGGATCGACCTTCGCGGATCGAGTGTCGCGCGACCGCGCCGCGTGTCGCTGCGCCGGTCTGCGCGCTCGAACCCGGGCCACGGACGCGGGTAGTCGTGCCGGTCACGCTCAAATCTCCCGCGGAAATCGAGAAGATGCGCGTGGCCGGGCGTGTCGCGTCGGAGCTGCTCGACTATCTGACGCCGTACGTGCAGCCGGGCGTGTCGACCGGCGAGCTCGACCGGATCGCCCACGACTATCAGGTCAACGTCCAGCAGGTCGTACCGGCGACGCTCAACTACGCGCCGCCGGGCCATCGCCCGTTCCCAGCGTCGATCTGTACGTCGGTCAACCATGTCGTCTGCCACGGCGTGCCGGGCGACAAGACGCTCAAGCCCGGCGACATCCTCAACATCGACGTCACCGTGATCAAGGACGGCTGGCACGGAGACTCGAGCCGGATGTTCCACGTCGGGACACCCTCGATTCAGGCAAGGCGTCTGATCGAGATAACCTACGAAGCGATGTGGCGCGGAATTCGCGCTGTGCGACCGGGTGGCCACCTGGGCGACATTGGCCACACGATCCAGAAATTCGCGGAAAGCCAGCATTGCTCGGTCGTCCGCGAGTTCTGCGGCCACGGAATCGGCCGGCAATTCCACGAAGAGCCCCAGGTTCTGCACTACGGCCGTCCGGGCACGGGGCTCAAGCTCGAGCCCGGGATGATCTTCACGATCGAGCCGATGATCAACGCAGGCCGTGCGGCGATACGCGCGCTGGCCGATGGCTGGACGATCGTCACGGCAGACCATTCGCTGTCGGCACAGTGGGAGCACACGGTGCTGGTGACCTCCGAAGGCCACGAGGTGCTCACGACATCGACCGGCGCGCCGCCGCCACCCGCCTCCTGAGCCCCGGCGATCCGGCGACGACGCCATGACTTCCGAAGCCACGACCGCGCTTCCGCCGGCGGGTGCGTCGATGGTCACGGCCCAGCGCTGGCGCAGCGAACTCAAGGCCGGCCGCGCCGCGCTGCTCTCCGCGTTTTCCGCACGTCCCGATACGCGCCGGCTCCTGCGCGAGCACGCCCGGCTGGTCGACCGCATCGTGGCCAACGTCTGGATCGAACTCGGCGCCCCGGCCGAAGCGGCGCTGGTCGCCGTCGGCGGCTACGGTCGGGGTGAGCTCTTTCCGCATTCCGACGTCGACGTGCTCATCCTGCTCCCGCGCGCGCTCGACGCGATCGGGACGGGGTTCGTGGAGCGCTTCATCGGCGTGCTCTGGGACACCGGCCTCGAAATCGGCCACAGCGTCCGCACGATCGCCGAGTGCGAAGCCGAGATGGCGGCGGACGCGACGGTCAAGACCAGTCTCCTCGAGCACCGCTTCGTGAGCGGATCGCGGCCGCTGCACCGTGCGTTCGGCCGCGCCTTCGCCGCGGCGATGGACGTGCCGCTGTTCTACGAGGAGAAGATACTCGAGCAGCAGCAGCGTCACCTCAAGTACCACGACACCGCGTACAACCTCGAGCCCAACGTCAAGGAGAGCCCGGGTGGCCTGCGCGATCTGCAGACCGTCCTGTGGATCGCGCGCGCGGCGGGGCTCGGGCGAAGCTGGCGCGAGCTGGCGCAGGCCGGGCTCATCACGCCGCAGGAGGCGCGCACCGTATCCCGACAGGAGCGGCTGATCGGCGCGCTGCGCGTTCGCCTCCATTACCTCGCGGGCAGACGCGAGGACCGGCTGGTGTTCGATCAGCAGAATGCGCTCGCGCACGAGCTCGGGCTCGCCGACACGGCGGCGAAGCGTGCGAGCGAGCAGCTGATGCAGCGCTACTACCGCGCGGCGAAGCTCGTCCGGCAGGTCAACGTCATCCTGTTGCAGAACCTGCACGCGCGGCTCTTTCCGATTCCGACCGAGCCCGTCCGCGTCGACGACGACTTTCTCGCGATCGACGAGCTCCTGCACGTCCGCGACGAAGCGCTGTTCGAGCGCCGGCCCGCCGCGATGCTCGACGCTTTCCTGACGATGCAGCGCCATCCGGAGCTGAAGGGCATGTCGGCGCGGACGCTGCGCGCGCTGTGGCGGAACCGCCATCGCGTCGACGCCCGCTTCCGCCGCGACCCGGACAACCGCTCCCGCTTCATCCGGATGCTCCGGGAGCCCCGCGGCATTACGCACGAGCTGCGCCGGATGAACCTCTACGGCATTCTCGGCAATGTCGTGCCGGCTTTCGGCCGGATCGTCGGCCAGATGCAGCACGATCTCTTCCATGTCTACACGGTGGACGAGCACATCCTGATGGTGATCAGGAACCTGCGCCGCTTCACCGAGGCGCAGCACGCGCACGAATACCCGCTCTGCTCGCGGCTGATCGGCGACTTCGAGCGCAAGGAAGCGCTGTACCTCGCGGGCCTGTTCCACGATATCGCGAAGGGGCGCGGCGGCGATCACTCGAAGCTCGGCGAGGCCGAGGCGCGGCGGTTCTGCCGTGCCCACGGTCTGCCTGCCGAAGACGTCGAACTCGTCGCTTGGCTGGTCGCGCAGCACCTGACGATGTCGGCGACGGCGCAGAAGCAGGACGTCTCCGATCCGGACGTGGTCGCGGCCTTCGCGGAACGCGTGGGCACCGAGCGCGGGCTCGTTGCCCTCTACCTCCTCACCGTCGCCGATATCCGCGGCACGAGCCCCAAGGTCTGGAACGCGTGGAAGGCGCAGCTGCTCGAGGACCTGTTCTACGCGACGCGTGCGCGGCTCGCCGGCGCGGCGGGCGGCGTCACGCTCGCCGACAGCCTGCTCGCCCGGCAGCGCGAGGCGCAGCGGCTGCTCCGGCTCTACGCGGTGATGGACGGCGCCGAGCGCGCACTCTGGTCGCAGCTCGACAACATCTACTTCCAGCGCCACACGGCGGACGAGATCGCCTGGCACGCACGGCATCTCCATTGGCGCGTGCAGGGCACGGAGCCGGTCGTGCGGGCGCGGCTATCGCGCGCCGAGGCCGGGCTCCAGGTCGCCGTGTACCTCCCCGACCAGAAGAGCCTGTTTGCCAGAATCAGCGGATTCTTCGGTCGCCGGGGGCTGTCGATTCTGGAAGCCAAGATCCACACGACACGGCACGGATACGCGCTCGACACGTTCACCGTCCACGATCCGGCCGACCGCGACGCCTCGTACCGTGACGCGATCCAGCTCGTCGAGTTCGAGCTCGCCAAAGTGCTGAAGGAGCAGCCGCCGCTCGAGCCCCCGGTCGTGGGGCGCGCAAGCCGCCATCTGAAGCACTTTCCGCTCACCCCCGAGGTGCGGATCTTTCCCGACGACAAGGGGACGCATTACATCCTCGAGATCGTCGCCGGCGATCGGCCGGGACTGCTGGCGACGATCGCCTACACGCTGGCCCAGGCGAACATCAACATCGTGAGCGCGCGAATCAACACGCTGGGCGAGCGCGCGGAGGACGTATTCCTGATCGACGGCGCGCGGCTGCACGACGAGCAGGCGCTGCTCCGCCTCGAGACCGCGCTCTACGAGCACCTGCGGCTGCCCTGACCTCACTCCTCGTCGGCAGCGCTGTCCGGAAAGATGATGTCGGTGTAGCCGAAGCGCGACAGGTCGCGCATCCGCATCGGGTAGAGGATGCCCAGCAGATGGTCGCACTCGTGCTGAACCACACGGGCGTGGAATCCCGTCACCTCCCGCCGGATGGGCTGTCCGCGCGGGTCGAATCCTTCGTAGCGCAGGTGCCGATAGCGCGGAACCACGCCGCGCAGTCCGGGAACCGAAAGGCAGCCTTCCCAGTCCTCTTCGCGCTCGTCGGACAACGGGGTCAGCACCGGATTGACGAGCTCGGTGTAGGGAACGGCCTCGGCGTCGGGATAGCGCGGGTTGCTCTCGACGCCGAAGATGACCACCTGCAGCGGAACGGCGATCTGCGGCGCCGCGAGACCCGCGCCGTTCCTCGCAGCCATCGTGTCGCGAAGGTCTTGCAGCAGCGCCTCGAGTTCCGGCGTGCCGAACGTGGCAACGGGCGACGAGCGCTGCAGGAGTCGCGGATCGCCCATCCGCAGGACGTCGCGGATCACTGCGATCCCCGGGGCCGCCTCGACGTCGATGACCACCGACGTGGAGACCACGAAGCGAGGAAAGGGACACCGTTTGTCATTGGATCAGCGGCGCGACATGGTCGAGCAGTGCGCGAACCTTGTCCATCGCCGATTCCAGGACGCGCGCGATCCCGTCCATCGACACCTGTTCCGACGAATCGCCGCGCCCGGCCGCGTGATTGACGACCACCGCGATCGTCGCGTACGGCAGCAGGAGCTCGCGCGCGAGCGCCGCTTCGGGCATGCCCGTCATTCCGACGAGCGTGACTCCGTCGCGCTCCATCCGGTCGATCTCGGCGGCGGTTTCGAGCCGCGGTCCCGAAATCGCACCGTAGACGCCACCGTCGGTGAGGGAGAGGCCGGCTTTGCCGGCGGCGGCGAGGCATTTGGCGCGCAGCGCCGGCGTATACGGATGGGTGAAGTCGACATGCACGACACGCTGATCCCCGCCATCGAAGAACGTCGACTCGCGGTCGTGCGTGTAGTCGACAATCTGATGCGGCAGTACCAGGTCCCCCGGCGCAGCGGCCCTGATCGCCCCGACGGACGCCACAGCCAGTATCGCGGAGACCCCGTGGTTCTTGAGCGCCCACAGGTTGGCCCGGTAGTTCACGCGGTGCGGGGGGATCGTGTGGCCATGCCCATGACGCGCCAGGAAAACGGCGTCGCGGCCGGCGATCTGCCCGAACAGCAGCGCCGACGAAGGCTCGCCGTAGGGCGTCCGCACCACCTCGCGGTGCGCTACCGCGAGGGTCGAGAGCCGGGTGAGCCCGCTGCCGCCGATGATCGCAAGCATGAAACCTGTCCGTGTTCCTGTCCCGGGAAGGGGAGCCGGCGGCGAACCCCGCCATTTGTTGTGAAAACAATGCAGCCGGCGCGGTCGGCCACCCCAGCCGTCGACGAGGCTGGAACTCCTCGTCAATTCATGACATTATCATTCAAATCTGCGGCGTTTGCTGATGGTTCGACCCGCAACCTATTGTAGCCCGGAGGGCACCCGACATGTACCTCGATCGACTGTTCAAGATGATGGCTGAGCGGCAGGCCTCCGACCTGTTCATTTCCTGCGGCGCACCGATCAACATCAAGGTCAACGGGGTCGTCTCGCCCCTTTCCGAACGGCCGATGGACATCGATACCGTCCGGCGCGTTGCCTACGACCTGATGAGCGAGGATCAGGCGCGCACGTTCGAGAACGAGCTCGAGATGAACCTTTCGTACCTCGACCCGACGGTGGGCAATTTCCGGATCAACATATTCCGCCAGCGGGGCACGATTTCGCTGGTCATCCGCTACGTACGGAGCGACATTCCCTCGTTCGAGCAGCTGAAACTGCCTTCGGTCCTGCTCGACCTGGTCATGGAAAAGCGGGGGCTCGTGCTGATCGCCGGCGCCACCGGATCCGGAAAGTCGACGACGCTCGCGGCGATGATCGACCATCGCAATACCAACCGCTCCGGCCACATACTGACGATCGAAGACCCGATCGAATACCTGTTCCGGCACAAGAAGAGCATCGTCAATCAGCGCGAGCTCAACGTCGACACGCAGACCTACACGAAGGCGCTGGCCAACGCGTTGCGCGAGGCACCCGACCTCATCATGATCGGCGAGATCCGCGACCGCGAAACGATGCAGCAGGCGCTGCTGCACACGCTGACCGGGCATCTGTGCCTCGCCACGATCCACGCCAACAACAGCTACCACGCGCTGTCGCGGATCATCAACATGTTTCCGTACGACGCGCGCTCGGGCGTGCTCTCCGACCTTTCGATCGGTTTGCGCGCCATCGTCTCGCAGCGCCTCGTGCGCAACCGCGAGGGCAACCACCAGCCGGCGGTCGAGATCCTGCTCAACTCGTCGCTCATCGCCGAGCTCGTCAAGAACGGCGAGATCACGCAGATCAAGGAAGCGATGGAGAAATCGCTCTACCCCGGATCGCAGACGTTCGAGCAGGCGCTGTGCCGGCTTCACATCGACGACGTGATCACCTACGAAGAAGCGATGAGCGCGTCCGATTCCCCGACGAACCTCGCCTGGCTCATCAACCAGAATGCCCCGACGGCGCGCGTCGACAGCATGTCGCGAACCGGAGCCGAGAAGACCACCCAGGGCACACGCAGCGACTTCACGACGCTGCAGATCGAGCCGGAAATGCTCGATCGGCCGAATTGACGGCGTGCCGAATCGCCGTGCAGGTGAAGACGGGCATTGACGGCAACGGCGACTTCCGAGTGCAGCCGCGCATGCGAAGCGAGAACGCGCATCGTGGCTGACCGCGGGACCAGCCCCCTCGCGCTCACCCGGGCGCTGATCGAGCGACGATCGCTGACCCCGGACGACGCCGGCTGCCAGGCGTTGATTGCCTCGCGGCTCGCGCCGCTGGGATTCCGGGCCGAGACGCTCACGTCGAATGGCGTCACGAACCTCTGGCTTCGCCGGGGCACCGGTCGCCCGCTGGTCTGCTTCGCCGGCCACACCGATGTCGTCCCCACCGGTCCGCTCGCGGAGTGGCGATCGGAACCGTTCGTTCCCACGGAGCGCGATGGTTGGCTCTACGGCCGCGGGGCCGCCGACATGAAGGGTTCGCTGGCGGCATTCGTCACCGCCATCGAGGCGTTCGTCGCGGCGCATCCGAGGACGGACGGATCCATCGCGATGCTCGTCACCTCGGACGAGGAAGGCCCTTCGATCGACGGCACGGCCAAAGTCGTCGAAAGGCTCGCTGCTGCCGGCGAAACGATCGATTACTGCATCGTCGGCGAGCCGACGTCGGGAGATCGACTGGGTGACACGATCAAGAACGGCCGGCGCGGCACGCTGTCCGGAACGCTGACGGTCAAGGGTGTCCAGGGTCACGTCGCGTATCCGCAACTGGCGAAGAACGCGATCCATCTCGCCGCTCCGGCCCTGGCCGAGCTCGCGGCGACTCGATGGGACGAAGGGGACGCCTATTTCCCGCCGACGACCTGGCAGTGTTCGAGCATCCACGCGGGCACCGGCGCGACCAACGTGATTCCCGGAACGCTCGAAGTCATGTTCAATTTCCGGTTCTGCCCGGTCAGCACGCGCGAGTCGCTCGCGCAGCGCTTCGAGGCCGTCCTGGCCAGGCACGGCCTCGATTACGACCTCGCGTGGACGGGGTCGGGAAAGCCTTTCCTCACGGCACGCGGGAAGTTGGTCGCCGTCGTGAGTGATGCCGTGCGCGAGGTGGTCGGCATCGTGCCCGAGCTCTCCTGCACCGGCGGCACGTCCGACGGGCGGTTCATCGCCGACATCTGCCGCGAGGTCGTCGAACTCGGTCCCGTCAATGCTTCGATCCACAAGCTGAACGAGTGCGTCAAGATCGCCGATCTCGCCTCCCTTTCGGCGATCTATCAGGGCATCCTCGAGCGCCTCCTCGTCGAGGAGGCTCGATGACCAATGTGGCGCACGATCTCGGGACGCTGCGCGACTGGCTGCGCTACGCCGTTTCGCGTTTCGGCGAAGCGGGACTCGCCTTCGGTCACGGCACGACCAACGCCTACGACGAAGCCGCGTACCTGTTGCTGCATTCGCTGCACCTGCCGCTGGACCGCCTCGAACCGTTTCTCGATGCGAGGCTGACGCAGGCCGAGCGGGCGAAGGTCGCGCAGCTTCTCGAGCGGAGAATCGACCAGCGCGTGCCGGCGGCGTACCTCACGCACGAGGCGTGGCTCGGCGAGTTCCGCTTCTACGTCGACGAGCGCGTGCTCATTCCGCGGTCCTTCATCGCCGAACTGCTCCCCGACGGACTGGCGCCCTACGTCGGCGCGGCGGAGTCCGTGACGACCGCGCTCGACCTCGGCACCGGTTCCGGCTGCCTCGCGATCCTGCTGGCGCACGCGTATCCCGAAGCGGACATCGACGCGGTCGACATCTCGACCGACGCCCTCACCATCGCCCAGCGCAACGTCGCTGATTACGGACTCGCCGATCGGATCAACCTCATCCGGTCCGACATGTTCGCGAACCTGACCGGCAAGAGTTACGACCTCATCATCAGCAACCCGCCCTACGTCACATCGATGGCGATGGAAGATCTTCCACCCGAATACCGGCACGAACCGCAGTCGGCGCTCGCCGGCGGCGACGACGGTCTGGACGCGGTCCGGACGATCCTGACCGAGGCGGCCCGGTTCCTGAATCCCGGTGGAACGCTCGTCGTGGAGGTCGGGCACAACCGCGCCGCCGCCGAACTCGCGTTCCCGCGGCTGCCGTTCGTCTGGCTGGAGACGCAGACTTCCTCGGACAGCGTCTTCCTTCTCAAGCGGGACGATCTGACCACGGATCGATAGCAGACCGCTTCGTTCCGGGCAGCATCCTGGAGACCCACGTGACCATTTCCCGCACCGGCGGCGAAATCCTCATCGCCAACCTGCTCGCGCAGGGCGCGACGCACGCGTTCTGCGTCCCGGGTGAGAGCTACTTGGCGGTGCTGGACGCCCTGTACGACGTGCGCGACCGCCTGCAACTTCTGGTCTGTCGACAGGAGGGCGGCGTCGCGTACATGGCCGAAGCCTTCGGCAAGTTGACCGGCCGGCCGGGCATCGCCTTCGTCACCCGCGGGCCCGGCGCGTCGAATGCCGCGATCGGCATCCATACGGCGGCACAGGACTCGGCGCCGATGATCGTCTTCGTGGGCCAGGTCGGCGGCGATTTCTCGGATCGCGAGGCGTTCCAGGAGATCGACTACCGCCGCATGTACGGCAGTGTGGCCAAGTGGGCGGCACAGATCGACCGTGCAGAGCGCATTCCCGAGTACATCGCGCGCGCCTACCGTGTCGCGACGTCCGGCCGGCCGGGCCCGGTCGTGCTGGCGTTGCCGGAGGACATGCTGGTGGCACGCGCGGAATGCGCGGACACGGCACGCGTCGAGCCGATCGCTGCTGCGCCGGACGAAGCGCAGGTTGCCTCGGCTCGCAATCTGCTCGCCGATGCCCGGCGTCCGCTGGTGCTCGTCGGTGGCACGCGTTGGAATGCCGATGCGTGCGCGGCACTGCAACTTTTTTCCGAGAGGAACGAGGTGCCGGTGGCCTGCGCATTCCGCAACCAGCATCTCTTCGACAACCGACATCCGAACTATGCAGGCGACGTGGGTATTGGCATCAATGCGAAGCTTGCAACGCGTGTCCGCGACGCCGACGTTCTGCTCGTAATCGGTGAACGCCTGGGAGAGACGGCCACGTCGGGTTACAGCCTGCTCGAGGCGCCGGCACCCCGTCAGCGCCTTGTTCACGTGCACCCGGGCGCCGACGAGCTCGGCCGTGTCTATCAACCGGCACTCGCGATCGCGGCGACGCCGGGCGCCTTTCTTGCGATGATGAACCGCATGCAGCCACTCGGGGCACCGCCGTGGCGCGGCACTGCCGCCGAGGCGAACGCCGACTTCCGGGCGTGGCGGGCGCCGCGGCCGGTTCCCGGAGCGCTGGACATATGGGAGGTGGTGTCCTGGCTCGATTCGCGGCTGCCCGACGACGCGGTCCTCGCCAACGGCGCCGGCAATTTTGCGACATGGCTGCACCGGGGTTTTCGCTACCGAGGGTTCGGCACGCAGCTCGCGCCCTACTCCGGTTCGATGGGCTATGGCGTGCCGGCAGCCATCGCGGCAAAGATCGTGCACCCCGGACGCATCGTCGTCTCGTGGAATGGCGACGGTTGCTTCCTGATGAACGGGCAGGAACTCGCGACCGCCGTGCAATATGGACTGGCCGTGATATTCGTCGTCGTCGACAACGGCATGTACGGGACGATCCGGATGCACCAGGAACGAAACTATCCGGCACGCGTTTCCGGCACCGCGCTCACCAACCCGGATTTTGCGGCGCTGGCCCGTGCCTATGGCGCGCACGGGGAGACTGTCCTGCGCACCGAAGATTTTGCGCCGGCGTTCGAACGCGCATGCGCAAGCGACATGCCGGCGCTGCTGCACCTGAAGCTCGATCCGCAGGCGCTCACGCCCAATGCCTCGCTCGATGCGCTGCGCGCGCAGGGGCTCGCCGCGAGGCAACGTTGACGACCGGACGCGGAGGGTAGAGGGGCTCGGACGTTTGGCGCTGGCCATCGCGCGATCACTGTCGCGGCGGGGGGACGAAGTGATACAGTGACCGCGCGCAACGCCAAAGACCGATGCCCGCCCCCTCCCCACCCGATGCAGAGATCGCGACCCCCGGTCGCGCGCATCGCGGCCGGCTGTTCAGGAAATACCTGCTGCTGATTCTCACGCTGATCACGATCGCTCTGCTTGCCTCGGGCGGGATCAGCGTGTACTTCTCGTACCAGGAGAACAAGGCAGGGCTCGCGAGCCTGCAGCACGAAAAGGCGCTTGCCGCCGCATCGCGAATCGAGCAGTACATCCGCCAGATCTCGCAGCAGCTCGCGTACGCCTCGCTGCCGCAGGTCGACGCGAACGACGTCGAATTGCGCCGCATCGAGTTCCTGAAGCTCCTGCGCCAGGCGCCGGAGATCACGGACATCGCGCAGCTGGACGCCGCCGGCCGTGAAACGATTGCGGTCTCGCGCCTCGGGATGGACATCGTCGCCTCGGGCAAGGATCGCTCGCAGGAACCGGCGTTCCGCAATGCCAAGCGCGGGCAACCCTGGAATGGACCTGTGTACTTCCGCAAGGAGACGGAGCCGTACATGACGATCGCGATGCGGTCGGGCGGCGACGCGGGGCCGGTCACGGTCGCCGACGTCAATCTCAAGTTCATCTGGGACGTCGTGTCGCGGATCAAGATCGGCGAAAAAGGCAAGGCGTACGTCGTCGACGGCAACGGCTTTCTGATCGCCGACCCGGACATCGGATTGGTGCTGCGCAAGACCAGCCTGTCGAATCTTGCGCACGTGAAAGCCGCCAGCACCATGCAGAATCCGGACGAACCGGCGATGCTGTCGACCGATCTCGCAGGCACGGAAGTATTGACGTCGGTCGCCCCGATCGAATCCCTGGACTGGAAGGTGTTCGTCGAGCAGCCGGTGGCCGAGGTGTACCGGAAGCTCAACGCCTCGATCCTGCGCACGGGGCTCCTGCTTCTGGCCGGCCTCGTCATCTCGGCCCTCGGTGCACTGGCGCTCGCGCGCGGCATGGCGCGCCCGATCCGTATTCTCGACGAGGGCGCACGACGCATCGGCGCCGGCGACCTCGACCAGCAGATCGTGGTGCGGACGGGCGATGAACTCGAGGGGCTCGCCGACCAGTTCAACCGGATGACGGCGCAGTTGCGCGAGTCGTATGCCGGCCTCGAACGCAAGGTCGAGGAGCGTACGCAGGAGCTCACTAACTCGCTGGAGCAGCAAACCGCGATCAGCGAGATCCTGCGGGTGATCTCCAGCTCGCCCACCGACGTCCAGCCGGTGCTCGACGCGATCGCCGAGCGCGCCGCACACCTGTGCGACGCGTCCGCGGCGTCGATGTACCTGACCGACGGCGACGTGTTGAGGCACCTTGCGTCCAAGGGACCCTCGCCTGACGCGGTCAGCAACGTCGAGACGCTGCCGATCACCCGGGACTCGATCTCCGGTCGGGCGCTGCTCGAGCGGCGGACGATACAGGTGCGCGACATGCAGGCCGAGGGTTCCGAGTACCCGCTCAGTCACGAGATCGCCGAGCGCTTCGGCCATCGCAGCGTGGTCGTCACGCCGCTCTACCGCGAAGGAAAGCCGTTCGGGACGATTCTCCTGCGCCGGCAGGAAGTGCGACCGTTCAGCGACCGGGAAATCGGGCTCCTCCGGACGTTCGGCGATCAGGCGGCGATCTCTCTCGAAAACGTGCGCCTGTTCAACGAGACGAAGGAGGCGCTTGACCAGCAGCGCGCATCGGCCGAAGTTCTGGCCGCGATCAGCAACTCGATCGCCGACACCAAACCCGTGTTCGACGTAATCCTGCAGAGTTGCCAGCGGCTGTTTGCGGGGCATATCGTCGGCGTGACGCTTGTCCGCGATGATCAAACGCTGGATATCGGCGCCTACGCCGGGAGCGGTGTCGACGAGCTGAAGCGGATCTTCCCGCAGCCGCTGAACGGCGAGACGGCGTCGGGCAAGGCCATTCTCCAGCGCAGGATCCTGTCGTATCCCGACATCGAGGCCGAGGACATGCCGCCCAAGTCGCGCGACGGGTGTCGGGCAATCGGCACGCAGTCGATCGTGTTCGCACCGATGCTGTTCGAAGGACGCGGCATCGGTGTGCTTTGGGTCGGCCGTCCGTTCAAGGGTCCCTTTGCCGAAAAGCAGCTGGCGCTGGTCAAGACCTTTGCCGAGCAGGCGGTCATCGCGATCCAGAACGCTCGCCTCTTCCGGGAGATCGAGGACAAGAGCCGGCAGCTCGAGATCGCGAACAAGCACAAGTCCGAGTTTCTGGCGAACATGTCGCACGAGCTGCGCACGCCGCTCAACGCGATCATCGGTTTTTCCGAGGTGCTGCTGGAGCGGCTGTTTGGCGAGTTGAACGAAAAGCAGGACGACTACCTCAAGGACATTCATTCCTCGGGCCGGCACCTGCTGCAGCTCATCAACGACATTCTCGATCTGTCGAAAGTCGAGGCCGGACGCATGGAGCTCGATCTGGCCACGTTCGACCTGCCGTCAGCCATCTCCAATGCAATGACCCTGATACGCGAGCGCGCGCAGCGGCACAACATAACGCTCGCCCTCGAAGCGGACGCGAATCTGGGCGAAATCGTCGCGGACGAGCGCAAATTCAAGCAGATCCTGCTCAACCTGCTGACGAACGCGGTCAAGTTCACGCCCGACGGCGGCCGGATCGCCGTGAACGCGCGCCGCGATGCAGACAACGTCGTGGTCGCGGTGCACGATACGGGGATCGGGATCGCCCCGGAGGACCACGAGGTGGTGTTCGAGGAGTTTCGCCAGGTCGGGCGCAATTATACGAACAAGCAGGAGGGCACAGGTTTGGGACTCGCACTCACCCGCAAGTTCGTCGAATTGCATGGCGGCCGCATATGGGTCGAAAGCGAACCGGGCAAGGGCTCGACGTTCACTTTCACCATACCGGTGAAGCGATGAGCGCCGCGGGGGTACGGCAATGAGCCTGATACTGATCGTCGAAGACAACGAAAAGAACATGAAGCTCGTCCGGGACGTGCTGCAGGCGAAAGGCTACGCCACGATCGAGGCCGGCACCGGCGAAGATGGCATCCGGCTCGCCGCCGAGCGCAAGCCCGACCTGATCCTGATGGACATTCAGCTGCCCGGTATCAACGGCATCGAGGCCCTGCGCGTGTTGCGGGCGAGCCCGGAAACGGCGGCGATTCCCGCGGTCGCGGTCACCGCCTCCGTGATGCAGCAGGATCGCAAGCAGATCACCGAGGCCGGCTTCGACGGCTATCTCGGCAAGCCGATCAATCTCAAGGAATTCCTGGAGACCGTGCGCACAATGCTGGAGCGGGCGCCGAAATGACCACTCCGGCCAAAGTGCTGGTCGTCGACGACACGCCGCACAACGTCAAGCTGCTGGCCGACCTTCTCGCCGTGAAGGGGTACGCCGTCGCGACCGCGGCAAACGGCGAGGAGGCGCTCGCCAGGGTCGCCTCCGAACAGCCTGACCTCGTGCTGCTCGATGTCATGATGCCCGGCCTTTCGGGATACGACGTCTGCAGACATCTGCGCGCCGATCCGCAAACGGAGCTGCTGCCGATCGTCCTCGTCACCTCGCTCGACCCGCAGGGTGAGCGGGTCAAGGGCATCGAGGCCGGTGCCGATGATTTCCTTCCCAAGCCGATCAATCAGGCCGAATTGTTTGCACGCGTGCGGTCGTTGTTGCGCGTGAAATCACTGCAGGACGAGGTGCGGCGCCAGGCCGAGGCGCTGAAGGAGTGGAACCTGAAGCTCGAGGAGCGCGTCGCCGAGCAGGTCACCCAGCTGCAGGGGATGGACCAGCTCAAGCGCTTCTTCTCGCCGGCTGTTGCCGACGCGATTCTTTCCGCCGGCGCGAAATCGATCCTCACGCCGCACCGTCGCGAGATCTGCTACGTCTTCGTCGACCTCCGCGGCTTCACGGCGTTCACGGATTCGGCCGAGCCGGAGGAAGTGGAGTCGGTGCTGCGGCTGTATCACACGACGATGGGGGCGATCATCGCCGAGCACGGGGGCACCGTCGACCGCTTCGCCGGCGACGGCATCCTGATCTTCTTCAACGATCCGCTGCCCGTGCCTGACGCCGCGAAACGCGCGACCAGCATGGCGCTGCGGATGCAGGAGCAGTTCGGCACGTTACGCGCCCAGTGGGCCAAGCTCGGCTACGAGCTCGATCTGGGTATCGGTATCGCGCAGGGTTTCGCCACTCTTGGCGCGTTCGGCTACGAGGGTCGCGTCGACTACACGGCGATCGGCAGCGTCGTCAACCTGGCGCAGCGGTTGTGCAACAAGGCGAGCGCCGGAGAGATACTGATCGATCGCAAAGTTCGGGCGGCGCTCGACGACTCCGCAACCATCGAAAGCCGCGGCCCGCTTGCGCTCAAGGGTTTTGCCCAACCCGTGCCCGTGTTTCGGCTGACCGCGCTCGATTGACACCCGCACCAGCGGCATCCGGCGCCGCCGGGATCGTTGCGCGCCGAATTCGCTCAGAGCTTGCGCACGAGCCCGACCATCACGCCGAAGATCTCCAGCGCGCCCTCGGGACGGATGACCGGGTAGGCCTTGTTCTCGGGCTTCAGCACGAACTGGCCGCGCTCGACGTCCAGGCGCTTCAGCGTGAACTGGCCATCGACGATCGCGACAACGACGTCGCCGCGCTTGGCCGACGCAGCCTTCTCAACGACGACGAGGTCGCCCTCCAGGATGCCGGCGTCCATCATCGAATCACCCTTGACGCGGATCAGCACGGTCTGCGACGGACGCTCGATCAGGTAATTGTCGATCGTCAATGCGTCGGCGTGCGCGTCCTCGACCGCATTGGGCATGCCTGCCTGTACCGGTGAGTCGGCGAGCGGCCGCGCAAAGAATCGCGACGTCGGCGCGAGCCTCTTGTCCGGTGTCGAATCGAGGTAGCCCGCGAGCTTCAACCGTGCGACCATCGCCGCGACCGAGGACTTGGACTTGAGACCGAGCAGATGGCCGATCGACGCATAGGAGGGCAATGCGCGGTGGCGCGCGTAATAGTCCTGCAGCAACTCGAGGTAAGAACGATCGTTCGACATGAGGGTACAATAGCGAACGACCGTTCTCCCGTCAAGCCCCTCGGAATACCGGGGCGCCCGCCGCCACATTGACCATGCACCTGTTCGCACCCGCCCTGGCCTTCGTCGATCTCGAAACCACGGGCACGGGCGCGGGGGTCGACGCAATCACCGAAGTCGGCATCGTCCGGGTGGACGCGGATCCCGATGGCATCGCATCGCCGCGGGTCACCGAATGGAGCACCCTCGTGAATCCGGGCGTGCCGATTCCGCCGGATATCCAGGCGCTCACCGGGATCACCAATGCGATGGTCCGGGACGCCCCGACCTTCGCGCAGATCGCCGACCAGGTCGCGGCGCGGACCGAGGGCGCGGTATTCGTCGCGCACAACGCGCGGTTCGACTACGGGTTCCTGAAGCACGCATTCGCGCGACTGGGCTGCGTGTTCACCGCGCGCGTGCTGTGCACGGTGAGGCTGTCACGCCGGTTGTTTCCGGATGAACCACGGCACAACCTCGACAGCGTGATCGCGCGCCACGACCTCACCGCCGACGGGCGGCATCGCGCGCTCGGCGACGCGCGGGTGCTGTGGGCATTCGTCAGCGCGCTCTATCGCGATCTGCCGCCCGCCGCGATCGAGCAGGCGGCAAGACGGGTTCTGAAGACACCGAGCCTTCCGCCACAGCTCGCACCCGATGCGCTGGACGCATTGCCCGAGGCGCCCGGCGTCTATCTGTTCTACGGCCTCAACGCACTGCCGCTCTATATCGGCAAGAGCCGGAATCTGCGCGAACGCGTCGGCGCGCACTTCTCGTCGGATTACCGCTCGGCAACCGACCTTCGGCTTTCGTCGGAAATCCAGCGCATCGAATTCGAGGAGACGGCGGGCGAGATCGGCGCGCTCTTGCGCGAAGCGGCGCTCGTCAAGGCGATGCTTCCTGCGCACAACCATGCGCTGCGCCGCAAACTGGAATCCGGTGTGCTCGCGTTGCCCGTGGCGCCGGGACCGCCGAGCTACGTTCCGGCCGCGAGCATCGCGCCCGCCGAACTCGCCGGGCACTACGGTCCGTTCTCTTCGAGGCGCCAGGCGCGGGAAGCGCTGCGCGCACTCGCGACCGAACACGCGCTGTGCTGGAAGGCGCTTGGTCTGGAGAAACGGCAGGGACCGTGCTTTGCGCGGCAGGTCAGGCGCTGCGCCGGCGCATGCGTAGGTGCCGAATCCGCCGATGCGCACCATGCGCGCCTCGCCGAGGCACTCGCACCGCACGTCGTTCCATGCTGGCCTTTCCCCGGGCTCGCCGCGATCCGCGAACGATCCCTGCTCGGCGATCGCACCGACCTGCACGTCATCCGGGACTGGTGCTGGCTCGGGACGGCGCGCGACGACGGCGAACTCGGCCGGCTGATCGAGGCACCGCCCCGCCCTGCCTTCGACGCCGACATCGCGCGGCTCCTGATCCGCACGCTCGCGCGCGGACGGCATGACGTTCTGCCGCTTCCCGGCCCGGAAAGCGCGGCCGGCGACTGAGACTCAGGGTTCGCGCGCAGCGTGTGCGGCGAGGATCGTCGCCACGCACGCGGTCAGTTTCGTCGCGTAGGGAATGTGCAGGAATTCATTGGGACCATGCGCGTTGGATTTCGGCCCAAGCACGCCGGTGATCAGAAACTGCGCCGAGGGAAAATGCTTGCCCAGCATCGCCATGAACGGAATCGTCCCGCCCTCGCCCATCGCCGCCGCCGGCTTGTCGTAGAACGTGCGCGAGGCCGCATCGAGTGCGCGCTCGAGCCACGGGGCGGTTGCGGGCGCGTTCCAGCCGGTCGCCCCCTGGTCGGCCTCGAAGCGCACCGTCGCATTGTGCGGAGGGTCGGCTTCGAGCAGCGTCTTCATCGCGCGGGTCGCCGCCTCGCCGTCGATCGGCGGCGGAATCCGCAGCGAAAGTTTGAACGCCGTTCGCGGCCGCAGCACGTTGCCGGCATCGGCGATCGCCGGCAGGCCGTCGGCGCCGACGATGGACAACGCGGGCCGCCAGGTGCGGTTGAGCACCGCTTCGGCGTGGTCGACGACCATCGGCTGGGTGCCGCCGGCGAACGGGTACTTGGCGATCACGCTGTCCCCCATGATTTCCGCGGCCTGCTTTGCCTGACGCACGCGTTCATCGGGTATCGGCGCGTGGAATGCCGCCGGCAGCACACGACCCGTCGCCGCGTCCTCCAGCCGGTCGAGAATCCTGCGCGCGATGCGAAACGACGAGGGCACGATGCCGCTCGCATCGCCGGAATGCACGCCCTCGGTCAGCACGTCGACCGTCAGCGTGCCTGCGGCGATGCCGCGCAGCGACGTCGTGGCCCACAACCGTTCGTAATCGCCACAGCCGGAATCCAGGCCGATGACGAAGTCGACGCGGCCCATCCGCGGCGCGAGGAGCGCCAGATACGCGGGAAGGTCATAGCTTCCGCTTTCCTCGCACGTCTCGATCACGCCGACGCAGCGCGCATGCGGAATGCCTTGCGCCTGCAGCGCGCCGATCGCGGCAAGCGACGCGAAAACGGCGTAGCCATCGTCGGCGCCGCCACGGCCGTAGAGCTTCCCGTCCTCGATCAGGGGTTTCCAGGGGCCCAAGTCCTCGCGCCAACCGGTCATTTCCGGCTGTTTGTCGAGATGCCCGTAGAGCAGCACCGTGCGCTCGCCCGTGCCGGGAACGTCGAAGAAGAGGAGCGGCGTGCGTCCGGGCAGACGCACGATTTCGAGCGCGAGGCCGCGGACGGGCTGCTGCCGTACCCATGCCTCGGCCAGGCGGACGACCTTCTCGATGTGGCCGTGGGCTTCCCATCGGGGATCGAAGTGCGGCGATTTCGCCGGTACGCGGATGTACTCGACGAGCTGCGGAACGATCGATTCGTTCCAGGTGCGGGCGACCGCGGTGGCGAGCACAGAGTGGTTCATCGTGGATCGATCACAGTGAATGGAATTGGGATTCAGGGCGTGCGGGTCGCCGATCTTTCGCTACCGACCCGCAGTGCGGACCCGAACGCGGTCGAGCGAGGTCGTCGACCGCGATTATGAAGGAAATGCGGCCGAACGCACGCCTGCTAACCGGTCCGCAGCGGCTCCGGTGCGTCATAGACGCGTCCGTGGCCGGTACGTTCGTATTCGGCGATCACCTGCGCTCCGAGCAGGAGCACCAGCGCCGCGATTTCCAGACTCAGCAGGACGACGATCGCCGTGGTGAGCGAGCCGTACACCATCTTGATTTGCGACAGCGTGGAGAAGTACCACACGAGCACGTGGCGGGTCAGTTCCCAGAGCAGCCCGGCGGTGACGCCGCCGATGAGCGCATGGCGCCAGGAAGGGCGCCCCACCGGCATCACCATGTAGATCGACGTCAGCACGATGATCTCGCCTGCCACTCCCATCAGGTAGAGCAGGAACCCGGAGAGTCCCACCAGCGAGCGGGCGCGCCCCAGGAACTCGACGCTCTCCTGGCCCATCGCCTGCAGTGCGCCCGAGACGAACGTCACGATGAGCGCGCCGATCCCGAGGAACAGGATGCAGAAGAACGGGATCAGCGCCGAAATGAGGAAGTGCCTGCGCCGGATCGCCACGCGGTGGTAGAAAATCACCGACATCGCGTTCTCCAGCACGGTAAAGGCGAGCGAGCTGAAGAACAGGAGCGTCGCGACGAGGACCCAGCCGACGACGTGGCGATGCTCGAGGAACAGCGCGAGCTCCGCCATGATCATGTCGGACTGGCCCGGAACGACCAGCTCCAGATAGCGGGCGAGCGTCGCCAGCAGCGCGGTTTCTTCGACGAAATTGGCCAGCGCGATCAGAATGAGGATCAGCAGCGGCAGTATGGAGAGCAGCGTATTGTAGGCAACCGCGCCGGCGAGCAGGTAACCCTGGTTGGCGCGAAAGCTTTGCAGCACCCGAAGTGCAAAGGCGCCGGGGTGTTTCAGTACAGCCGATGCGCGCGTGCGGAATCTGGACATGAGCCGAGGGGCGCGCGGCAGGTGAGCCCGCGCGGGAGAAGAGTAGGCCCGCTTGCACACTTTGGCAACGCGGTGAACCGCGCGGAGCGCGCATCGGGCACGACCGCAATGGCGGTTGCGCTCGGCCCGGGCAGCGACGGCACGCGTGTTGCATGGCTCGCTCCGCCGGCGGAACGCAAGCGGCATTGGACGTCGCCGCCCGCTTTCGGGCACCATGTCGGACGCCGGCAGCGGTCGGCGCCGAGGAGCGTGGGAGCATGAGTTTTCTGTGGCCCGAGATGCTGTTGCTGCTGCTGCTGGCAGTGCCGGGGCTCGTCGGAGCGTATGTCCTCGTCTTGCGGCGAAAGCGCAAGGGCGCCGTCACGTTCGCGAGCTTGAGCCTGATGAAGCAGGCCATGGGGCCCGGGCAGCGGTTCCGGCGCCACATCCCGCCGCTGCTGTTCCTGCTGGCAGTGATCGCCGCCCTCATCGCGATCGCGCGGCCGACCGCGGTCATCACCCTTCCTTCCCAGCAGCAGACCATCGTTCTCGCGATGGACGTGTCGCTCTCCATGGGAGCCAAGGACGTCGACCCCAACCGGCTGACCGCAGCACAGGTTGCCGCGAAGGCCTTCGTCGAGGATTATCCGCCGGAGACCCGCATCGGCATCGTCGCATTTGGCGCCACCGCATCGCTCGTGCAGACTCCGACCCAGAATCGGGAAGACCTCCTCGCGGCGATCGATCGGTTCCAGCTGCAGCGCGGCACGGCCACCGGCAGCGCCCTCTATGTCGCCCTCGCGACTCTTTTCCCGGATGCCGGGATCGACCTGGAATCGCTGGTGTTCAAGGGTGGACTGTCGCGGAACCCCGCGCCTGGCAATCGCGTCGTGGCTCCGCCCAAGGCGGACAAGAAGGAGACGAAGCCCGTGGCGCCCGGATCCTACGCGTCCGGCGTGATCATCCTGCTGAGCGACGGCCGGCGGACGACCGGCCCCGATCCGCTCGAAGCGGCAAAATTGGCGGCCGATCACGGTGTCCGGGTGTTCACCGTCGGCTTCGGGACCAAGGAGGGCGGCGTCATCGGCTTCGAAGGCTGGTCAGTATATGTCCGTCTCGACGAGGAGACGCTGAAGGCGGTCGCCGAAATCACACGCGGCGAATATTTCCATGCGGGGACTGCGGCTGACCTCAAGAAGGTTTACGAAAAGCTGAACTCGCGGCTGGTCCTGGAAAAGAAGGAAACCGAGATCACTTTTCTCTTTGCCGCGGCCGCGGCCCTCCTGCTGCTCGCGGCGTCAGCGCTGTCGCTTCTGTGGTTCAACCGCGTCGCGTGACAGGCGCGTCGGGCTTCGCCGGCGGCGCGGCGCGTGCCCGCAACGCAGCAAGCTCGTGGAGGCACAGGTAGGTGAACGCGATGCCCGCGTAGAGCGGCGCGAGAAGATTCAGCAACGGCACGAACGACAACGGCGCAAGGACAAGGCCGAGGCCGAACAGCCGTCCGCGCGCGGAACGGACGACGGCCTGCAACTCGGCAGGATCGGCGTGCAGCGCCAGCGCATCGTAGCGGAAGAGCCGCTGGTTGAGCCACGCATTCAGAGCGACGCCCGCCACAACGTAGACCGGCGGAACCGGCAGCAGGAGCAACGCGAGTGTCCAGACCGGAATGAAGACGGCAATCGCGCCAAGCGCGTTGGCCAGGCTGCCGGCAAACGTTCCGCCGCGGCGGCGCTCCAGCGCGACGAAATCCCGCGCGGCCACGCCCTCCACGATCATCGGCATCGCGAGCACGGCAATCGCCGCCAGGGCGGTCAGGACAGCGGCGAACATGAGCAGCAGAGCGGCGAGAACGCCGGCGGCCGTACCGCCGAAGCGATCGCTCCACGCGAAGAGCGTCTGCGACAGCCACCGTACCAGCGGTTCCCAGGCCCACCACGCGACCGCGAGCCAGGCGATTGTCGCCGCGACGAGCGGCAGCAGCACGAGCGCAACCAGCCGTGCGCTGAAAAACACCGGCACCGCACGCCACAGTGCCGCAACGATGCTGCCGCGGGCGGCCGCGTTCATTGATGCACGTCAGAGCGACTCGAAGTGCTGCACCATGCGCCGGCGCATCTCCGGGGTCGGCAGGCGCCCGTAGAGCGCGCCCATGTTCTCGACCATGTGCCCGGCCTTCGCGGTTGCCGGGATCGTGACGGTGACCGCCGGGTGCGAAGCGATGAACTTCAGGAAGTATTGCGCCCAGTTCTCGCAATCGAATTCGCGCGCCCACGTCGGCAACGGTTTGCCCTTCACCGCATCGAACAGGTTGCCGCCGTCGAACGGGCGGTTGGCGACCACTGCAATCCTGCGTTCCGCCGCGAGCGGCAGCAGCCGCTTCTCGGTCTGCCGATCGTACAGGCTGTACGTGAACTGGACGAAATCGAAGGGCGATCGCGTCAAGGCCCTTTCCAGCTCCTCGTGCCGACGGCCATGCGATGTCGTGATGCCGATGTAGCGCACGCGGCCCGCGGCCTTCCATGCCTGCAACGTTTCGACATGTGTTTCCCAATCGAGCATGTTGTGGATGTGGATGACGTCGAACTTCGGCACGCCCCAAAGCCGGCGCGACGATTCCATCTGCCGCTCGCCGGCAGCCTTGCCGTAGGTCCACACCTTGGTCGCCGCGAACAGCCGTTGATGCTGCGGCACCTTCGTCAGCAGATCGCCGATCACCGCTTCCGACGTCCCATACATCGGCGATGAATCGACCATCGCGCCGCCGCGCTCGAAGAACGTCCGGATCACGGGTACCAGCGGCACGCGTGCCGACGCCGACGCGCCCACGTTGAACGTGAGCCAGGAACCGACGCCGATTACCGGCAGTTCCTCACCAGACGCTGGGATCGGCCGCTTGATGGGCTCACGCGCTTGCGCATCGGCTGGCACTGCCCACGCGGGCAGGCCGGCGGCGCCCAGCGCACCCAGAAAACGGCGGCGATCCCACTGCGCGACGCGATCCATCGTGTCGGATAGGGCCGCGATCCGCGACCTACGTCCGTCCGGCGCGCCACAGCGCGCGAACACGCGCCGATACATCGACCTTGGCGGATGCCACACCGGCCGTCGAAGACATGCCGTCGTTCGCGGGCGCCATCGCGGGCCACGTGGAGGCCTCGAACAGCGTCGCGATCTTGTTCGGAATGAACCGGCTGCACGACGCGTAGACATGCCGGTCACCCCGGGCGGCCTGCGCGTGAACGTAGAAGCGCTGCGGAATCATCAGGTGCAGAAATTCCTTTGCGCGGGTCATCGCGACGTAGAGCAACCGCCGTTCCTCTTCGATCTCTTCCTTCGTCCCTGTGCTCATGTCCGACGGGATGCAGCCGTCCACCACGTTGAGGATGTGGACGGTCTTCCATTCCTGCCCTTTCGCCGAATGGATGGTCGACAGGATGAGGTAGTCGTCATCGCGTCCAGGAACGCCGGCCTCGTCACTGGTCGCCGACGGAGGATCCAGTGTCACCTCGGTCAGGAAGCGCTCGCGCGACCCGTACGTTGCAGCGATCTGTCGAAGCTGTGCCAGGTCCCCTTGGCGCACGAACGCGTCCTCGTAAATGCGCTCCAGGTGCGGCTCGTACCAGCTCGTGACGAGGTCCATGTCGGTCGGCCAACCGGCGCTCGCTTCGCGCAACGCGCGATAGACGGCGAGAAAAGCAGTCCATTCGGCTCCGACCCCAGGCGGAACATGGAACGACGCCAACGCCGTGCAGGGGTCGGGGGCGTCATCCATCGCATCGAGCAGCCTGGCGGCGGTCGCCGGGCCAATGCCCGGCAGCAATTGCGCCACCCGAAAACCAGCCATTCGGCTGCGCGGATTCTCCGCCCAGCGCAGCACGCAGAGAACATCCTTGACATGGGCGGCTTCGAGAAACTTGAGCCCGCCGTACTTGACGAAAGGGATTCCGCGCCGGGTCAGCTCGAGTTCCAGTTGCGCGCTGTGGTTCGAGCTTCGAAACAGCACCGCCTGCGACTTCAGGGCGATGCCGCTCTCGCGATATTCCAGGACGCGATCCGCCACACAGCGCGCCTGGTCCGTCTCATCGCGAACCGTCACGAGCTGCGGCTTGTGGGACGAAGCGCGGTCAGTCCAAAGGTTCTTGGTGAATCGTTCTGCCGCGAGGCCCATGACGGCGTTGGACGCATCGAGGATCGGCCTTGTGGAGCGGTAATTGCGGGTCAGCGGCAACACACGCGCCGGTGGCGTGAATTGCTGCGGGAAATCGAGGATGTTGCGCACCGTCGCGGCGCGAAAAGAGTAGATCGACTGGGCGTCGTCGCCGACGACCGTCACGCCATCGCCGTCGGGCTTCAACGCCAGCAGAATCGACGCCTGAAGCCTGTTGGTGTCCTGGTACTCGTCGACCAGAACGTGGTCGAAGCGCCCGCCAATTTCCCGCGCCAGGTCAGGCTCGGCGACCATCTGCGACCAGTACAGCAGCAGGTCGTCGTAGTCGAGCACGTGTTGCGACTGCTTGGCATCGACGTAGGCCTCGAAGAGCTTCCCGAGCTCCGCTTCCCAGTGCGCGCACCATGGAAACGCTGCACTCAGCACGTCGGCGAGCGCCGCCTCGCTGTTGACCGTCCTGGAGTAGATCGCAACGCAGGTCGCCTTCGCGGGAAAACGGTTTTTCGTCGCGGACAGCCCGAGCTCATGACGGACGAGCCCGAGCAGGTCTTCCGAGTCGCCGCGATCGTGGATGGTGAACGACGGATGCAACCCGATGCGCTCGGCATACTCGCGCAGCAATCGCGCGCCGATGCCGTGAAACGTGCCGGCCCATGGCAGCGACATTCGCTGACTCATCTGTGCACCGAGCACGCGCATCAGCACCTGCCCCACCCGGCGCTCCATTTCCGCAGCCGCGCGCCGCGAGAAGGTGAGCAGCAGGATTCGGTGGGGATCCGCGCCATTGGCCACCATGTGCGCGACACGATAGGCAAGCGTGCTGGTCTTGCCTGAACCGGCGCCCGCAATGACCAGCAGCGGGCCGCGCGCGTCGTGGACCGACTTCCCGATGCCATGCTCGACCGCGAGACGCTGCTCCGGGTTGAGCGAAGCCAGGTAGTCGCGGGCCCCGTCAGCTGGAGCTGCGGGAGGATTCCGAAGAGAAAGCACAGACGAGTTGGCTGACACGGTTTGGACGGTCCATATGGGATCCAGGAACGGATGCGACGCGTCGAACGACCGTTCGACCAAGGATACCATGACCGCGCAATTCGATTGGGGGCCGAACGAAACTCGCGGGAGGATTCAATCCGGCCACGCCCGCGCGACGATCGACCCGAAGTCACTGCTGTCGGGCAGATTGCCGAAAGCGCCGCCCGCGAAACCCGATCCGGCGAGGCGGCTTGCGCAGAACGCATCGGCCATGAACTGCGGGGCAAACCGGACCAGCAACGCCCCTTGGACCATCAGCGCGATGCACTGTGCGACCTGGCGGGAACATCCCTCGAGGGTCTCCGGATGCCGGAGATCGTCCATGAGCCGGCTGGCAAAGGCGTCCAGCCGCTTGTCGCGCCCCCGTGCCGGCGCCACTTCGGCCGCGAGCGCGTCCAGACAGGCCGGGTGCTTTGCAATCGCGCGCAGCACGTCCAGGCACATCACGTTGCCCGAACCCTCCCATATCGAATTGAGCGGCATCTGCCGATAGATCCGCGCCATGGGGCCGTCTTCGACGTAGCCGTTGCCACCCAACACTTCCATGGCTTCGGCGGCGACGGCCGGGCCACGTTTGCATATCCAATACTTGGACGCGGGGGTCAGGATCCGGCGCAACAGCGACTGCTGCAGGTCGGTCTGCGCGTCGAACGCGCCCGCGAGGCGCACGGCCAATGCCGTTGCGGCCTCCGACTCGAGCGCGAGGTCGGCGAGCACGTTACGCATCAATGGTTGGTCCACCAATCGTTTGCCGAAGGCGGCGCGATGGGCAGTGTGGTGCAGCGCCAACGATACAGCCTGCCGGACGAGGCCCGCCGTGCCGAGCACGCAGTCGAGCCGGCAATACGTCCCCATCTCGAGAATCACCGGTACGCCGCGCCCCTCCTCGCCGATGAGCCAAGCACGAGCGCCCCAGAACTCGACTTCCGCGCCGGCGTTCGATCGATCGCCAAGCTTGTCCTTCAGCCGTTGAATGCGGATGTCGTTGACTTCGCCATCGGGTGTGTAGCGGGGCAGGAAGAAGCAGGACAGCCCGCGAGGGGCTTGCGCGAGGATCAGGAACGCATCCGACATCGGCGCCGAAAAGAACCACTTGTGACCGACGACCCGGTATTCGCGGCCGCTTACGGGTGTGGCGGTGGTGGTATTCGAGCGAAGATCCGACCCACCCTGCTTCTCCGTCATGCCCATACCGAGCGTCACGCCACGTTTGCGCTCCGACGGAATGAATCTGGAATCATATTCGGGAGAAAAGATCCGCGGCAGCCACTCCGCGGCGATCTCACGATCGCGCATGATCGACGGCACCACTGCGTACGTCATCGTGGTCGGACACAGCGTACCGTCTTCCATCTCCGCGTACATCATGAACAGCGCTGCGCGCTTGACGTGCGCGCCCGGTACCGGGTCGGCCCAGGGGCCGGCGGAGGCCCCGTGGCGTTTCAGGTAGGCGATCAGCTCGTGATAGGACGGATGAAACTCCACCTCGTCGCGGCGCCGACCGGTGCCGTCGAACAACTTCAGCGTCGGCGGATTGCGGTTCGCCTGCGCACCGAGTTCGATCATCTCCGCACGGCCGAGTTCGGCGCCGCGTTCGGCAAGCCATCCATGGGCGTCCGCGGCGCCTTCCCGTTGCACCGCTTCGATCAACGGCCGGTTGCGCGTGAAGAGGTTGTAGTTCTCGAGCGGCGGCGCCTGATTCGACACCTCGTGCGTCGCCGACAGAATCGAAGGTGGGATGGTGATGTTCATGGTCCTCGCTCCCGGCGCTCGCAGCCTGAGGCCGATCGAGCGTGCGCCCATCGCGATCGGATGGAGACTGTGGTCACACGTCGCTCCGTTTGGCGAGGGTCTCTATCCTGCTCAAGTCGAGTATCCCCTTCGCGCCCCAGCCGCGCTCATCGGGCGGAACTTCCGGCCGGAACTGTTCATAGAGATGGAAGGCGCGCTCCGCCAATACATCCGGCGGGAGCGAATTGGCCAAACGCGTCATCGCGGTGCGCGCCGCCGCCAGGTGCTCGCCGAATTTGCCCTGCAGGTAGCGCTCCACCGACTCGGGTTTCACAACTTCGCCCTTCGATATTGCGCGCTTGCCGAAGGTTGTCTCGGCCACGTGGACCCTGCGTCCAAGGAGATGGACTTCGGCCACGGGCCCCGTGACGCCGGCTGGTTTTGGCGGCGGCGGCTCATCGGGCCGTGTCTCGGGTGGAGCGTAGATTCCCAGGCGCACGCCCTTCGCGTACGCCGTCATGCCCGCCACGGCCTGGCCACACGTGAGGGCGGTGTCCGGTGGCAACGCCCAGGCGTTCGCCCACGACCGCCGCCCACAGCGTCAATACGGGTGCCCGGTTGATCCGAATCGACTCACTCATGTGCGCAGAGCATTGCGTCCCGCTCGATTGCCAACGCTTGCAAGCCCTCATTATCGCCCCGCGCATCGTCTGCGGATCGGAAACACCGCGCATCCGCGAGCCGCGCCAATCCCGGCGCAGTGCCTTGGCGGGAGGAAAGCGACCCGGTGCATTTCGTCGTGCGCCCGGTTGATTGGCTCCATGCCGCGCGCGTCCTGTCGCAACGGTGTTGAGCGCGCGATCCGCGGTGCCTACGATGCAAGTCGAGAGCCGCAGCGTCCGCACCGGCACCCCGAAACATCGGTGAATCCGGATTCGCCCGCCCGTGCATCCAATGGTCAAGCAACTGACAATGAAATGAGGAGACCGACGATGAACAGCTACCAATTCCCCATCCCCCGCGCAGCTTTCGGGACCGTTGCCGTCGCCATGACGGTGATCACTTTCGCGCTGTTGGTGGCGTTGCCGGCAGCGTCAGCTTCTGGCAGCCACGCGGCGCGCGCGGCGGCGGTGGCAAAGGTCGATGCCCCGGTCGGCACGGACGGAGTGTCGGGTCCATTGCGGGTCGACGTGTTCGGGACGCGTGACCAGACAACGGCTTTCGAGCGGGTGCGCGAGGTCACGCTAAACGCAAAGCAACCGGGCTGACGGTTCCGATTCCATCCGCGTCGGCTGCAGTTGCGGCCGGTGACCGCCGAGAGGCCGACAATTGCGCCCGGCGGTTCTCGTCTTGACGCAGTCCCGTCAATGTGCGTCGGGCGTCAACCGAGGCCGCAGCGCGTGCATCGCCTGCCGCCCGGGATGCGAGCTGCACACAACTCATTCAACTTCGAGAAGTTGCCGCTAACCAATTGTTTTAATTGGCGTCCCCAGGGGGATTCGAACCCCCGTACTCACCGTGAAAGGGTGATGTCCTAGGCCTCTAGACGATGGGGACCTGGAGCGACCGCAATTATTGCGAAGGAAGAATACGACCGATTCGTTGGTGGAGGTAAGCGGGATCGAACCGCTGACCTCTTGCATGCCATGCAAGCGCTCTCCCAGCTGAGCTATACCCCCCACGGCGAATCCGAAATTATACGGCGCGAGACCGTGTCGCGCAAACCGTCGCGGCTTGCGCCGATGCCCGAAGTACTTCGCTCGGCTATCATCGCCCTCGCGGCGTTCCACTCGCCGAAACGCAGCGCTCTTCGGCCGCCCCATGCCTCTTCCCCCTCCCGGCTCCAAACCCGCGATCGACCTGTCGGGTCGCGTCATCATGATCACGGGCGCGACGGGAGGACTCGGCAGGCCGCTTGCGCTGGCGTGCGCCGCACGCGGCGCAACGCTTGTCCTGCACGGACGTGTCGTGCGCAAGCTCGAAGCGCTCTACGATGAGATCGTCGCAGCCGGGCACGCGCAGCCCACGATCCTGCCGCTCGACCTGGCAACCGCATCGGCGGACGATTTCGGCAACGTCGCAGCCGCGCTCCGCGGGCAGCTCGGCCGGCTGGATGGACTCGTTCACACGGCGGCGTTTCTTGGTTCGCTCGGCCCGATCGAGCATCAATCGTTCGACGCGTGGCTGAAGGTGCTGCGCGTCAATGTCGCCGCGGCCCTGGCGCTGACACGATCGACGCTTGCACTGCTTTCCGCCGCGCCGGATGGCTGCGTCGTTTTCACGCTCGATGCGCGCGGCCTGGACCCGCGCGCGTACTGGGGCGCGTACGCCGCGTCGAAGGCGGGGCTCGCGGCGCTGGCAGCGACGCTGGCGGACGAGTGGGAAGGTCGCGCAAATCTGCGCGTCAACGCCGTCGTTCCCGGACCGATGCGCACGCCGCTGCGCATGCTGACGCATCCGGGCGAGGACAGGTCATCGCTGCCGCCGCCCGAGGCGCTCGTCCCCCTCTACCTCTACCTGCTTGGTCCGCAATCGAAAGCCGAGAGCGCCGCGCGCATCGACGCGCAGGCATGGCTCGCCGGTCAGCCCGCCTCGACACCCTTGGTCGTTTCGCCCGCCGGCGGGCGTCCGTAGCGCAGCGCGACACGCAGTCGCCGGAAGTCGTCGGCTGGCAGCGTATCGGGCAGGACCAAGACGGCGCATGCCGGACGCCACCAGGGTCGGCCATCGGCGCGCCAAACGATGGTCGTCAATCGGGCGCCGACATATGAATCGTCGAGGATCGCCCCGCTACGCGAGCGACCATCGCGGTCGGTTACGGTGATTCGCCGATCGATGCCCACATGCAGGATGGCGGGCACGCCGCGGCCGGTGCAGCGCCAAAGGCCCGACGCGAGCACCGCCAGCACGGCGGACGCGCCCGCGACGTAACCCGCGATCGGCAGCGGCAGCACCGCGAGCAGGATCGAGGTCATTGCGCACGCGGCGCAAATCGCCACGCACCCGATCCGCGATGGGCGGGGTTCGAGACGCAGACGCGGCGGCGACTTCATCGCCTGCCATTGCGCGCGGCCCCGGTGATTTCGGCAATCGGTCGAACGACCGACCCGGGTTCAGGCCTCTTTTGCCGCGAGCAGCAGCCAGGTGGCGACGACCGTGTCGGGGTTGAGCGAGATGCTCTCGATCCCTTGCGCGACCAGCCACTGCGCGAGATCCGGATGGTCGGACGGGCCCTGTCCGCAGATGCCCGCGTACTTGCCCGCCTTCCGGCACGCGGCAATCGACATCGAGAGCATCGCCTTGACCGCATCGTCGCGCTCGTCGAACGACGCGGCGATGGGACCGCCCGCGTCGCGGTCGACGGCGAGCGTCAACTGCGTCATGTCGTTCGAGCCGATCGAAAAACCGTCGAAATGCTCGAGGAAGCGATCGGCGAGGATCGCGTTCGACGGGATCTCGCACATCATGATGACGCGCAGGCCGTTCTCCCCGCGCGAGAGCCCCTGCTTCCTCAGCAGCGCGATGACTTCCCTGGCCTCGGCCAGCGTGCGCACGAACGGGATCATCAGCTCGACGTTGGTGAACCCCATGTCGTCGCGGACGCGTTTCATCGCCGCGCATTCGAGCGCGAAGCAGTCGTGGAACTCCGGCGCGATGTACCGCGACGCGCCCCGGAAGCCCAGCATCGGATTCTCCTCGTGCGGCTCGTAGCGCTGGCCGCCGACAAGATTCGAGTACTCGTTGGACTTGAAATCGGAGAGCCGGACGATGACCTTCTTCGGCCAGAACGCGGCGGCGATGGTCGCGACACCCTCGGCGATCTTGCCGACGTAGAACTCGGTGGGGCTCGCGTAGCCGCCGATGCGACTGCGGATTTCGCGCTGCAGGTCGGCCGGCTGCCGGTCGAGCTCGATCAGCGCCTTCGGATGGATGCCGACATTCTTGTTGATGATGAACTCGAGCCGCGCGAGGCCGACCCCCTCGTTCGGCAACCGGCGAAACTCGAATGCGAGTTCGGGGTTGCCGACGTTCATCATGATCTTGGTCGGCGACGGCGGCATGCGGTCGAGGGCGACGTCGACGATCTCGATGTCGAGAATTCCTGTGTAGACATGGCCCGTATCGCCTTCGGCGCAGGAAACCGTGACCTGCGCGCCATCCGCCAGCACCCGCGTCGCGTCGCCGCAGCCCACCACGGCGGGAATGCCGAGCTCGCGCGCGATGATCGCCGCGTGGCAGGTGCGGCCGCCGCGATTCGTGACGATGGCGGCGGCTCGCTTCATCACGGGCTCCCAATCGGGGTCCGTCATGTCAGCCACGAGCACGTCACCCTTCTTGACGCGATCCATTTCCGCCGGCGACCTGATCAGTCGAACGACGCCTTGCCCGATTCTTTGACCGATCGCACGGCCGCTCGCGAGCACGTCCGATTTCGTCTTCAGGCGGTACCGACGGAGGTTGCTGGCGCTCTCCCTCGACTTCACGGTTTCCGGCCGCGCCTGCAGGATGTAGATCTTGCCGTCGACGCCGTCGCGGCCCCATTCGATGTCCATCGGGCGGCCATAGTGCTTCTCGATGCTGACCGCGAACCGCGCCAACTCGTGCGCTTCGGCGTCCGTGATCGAGAACTGGTGCCGGTCCTCGTCCGCGACCGCGACCGTCGCCGTCGAGCTGCCCGCCTTCCGGCCATCGGCGAATACCATCCGGATGGCCTTGGTGCCGACGGTCTTGCGCAGGATGGCCGGCCGGCCGGCGTCGAGGTTGCGCTTGTAGAGATAGAACTCGTCCGGGTTCACCGCGCCCTGGACAACTGTCTCCCCGAGTCCGTAGGACGCGGTAATGAACACGACTTCGTCGAACCCCGATTCCGTGTCGAGCGTGAACATCACCCCGGCGGCACCCAGGTCGCTGCGCACCATCCGCTGGATACCGGCCGAGAGCGCGACGTTCTCGTGCGCGAAACCCTGATGGACCCGGTACGCAATGGCCCGGTCGTTATAGAGGCTGGCGAATACCTCTTGTATCGAGTGAAGTATATTTTCCAGTCCTTTGATATTAAGAAATGTTTCTTGTTGGCCAGCAAACGAAGCCTCGGGCAGATCCTCCGCGGTTGCGGACGACCGGACCGCCCAAGTGGCGTCCGGAGACGCAAGGGTCAGCGCCCGATAAGCCACGCCAATCTCCTCGATCAGCCGCGGCGGCAAAGGTGCCTCTGCGACCCAGTTCCGGATTTCCGTCCCGGCCCGCGCGAGTTCGGCAACGTCGTCGACGTCGAGCGCCTTCAGTCGATCCGCGATGCGCGTCTCGAGGTCGTTGTGGCCCAGGAACTCCCGGAAGGCGAAGGCGGTGGTCGCAAAGCCGCCCGGGACGCGGATGCCTTCACTGGCGAGCTGGCTGATCATTTCGCCCAGCGACGCGTTCTTGCCGCCGACCTTGTCGACGTCGCCCATTCGAAGATGATCGAACGGGATCACCCGCTGCTCGTGGCTCATGTTGGTATATGGTCCCCGTGAAAGCCGGAACGGCATGGTGCGCCGCGCCAAACCCTGATGGAAAATGGGGATTTTAGCGCGTCCGGGCAAAACGCCGCGAGATGTTGCGATGCAAAAAAAGAACCCGCTGACGCGGGCTCGGGGGAACTGCTGGAAGGGATGATCAGGGGCGCGCGTCGAGCGCGCCCGGTTCAATACGAATGGGTGCCACCAGGACGTCCGTCCCCCGGTCCGGGGAGGTCGATGCGATCGGTGACCGTGGCTGGTTCCGGCACAGGCTCGGTGGCTTGGGGAGTCGGTTGCGGGGACTGGCCCTTCACGGCGCGGCGCAGCGTCCGATAAAGATCGGGATGCGACGACTTGAGGTAGCTGATGATCTCGAAATCGACGCGCTTGACCTGCGAAAGATCGATCTGCTCGACGTGCACCAGACGCAGCAATTCGCGCACGGGCTTGGGCATGTCGCGACCGCTTTCGTAGCGCGAGCCGCCACTTTGCGTGACGCCGATCTGCGTCCAGAACTCCTCCTGGTTGAGTCCCAGCCGCCGCCGGATTTCTCGCGGATTGAGGACGCGGTCGAAGAGTTTCATGGGATCGGATGTCCTGTGCGCCAGGCACGCTGCAACCCACAAGCGTAGCCATGTTATACCAATGGCATATTCTGCGCAGAATACCCTTCCGAATGCAAGCACCATTCGTCCGGCCGGCGCGGCCGTCTGGCCTTGCGGCCATTCCGGCAGGCCCTTCGCCCGGCAGCGAATCGCGCGGTCGGCGAGCCATCGGCACGGCCATTCCGTGCCGGCCGATGTGGCAAGGCGAGGGGAAACGGACCATTCTGCTAGAATCGGTTCGGCATCTCAAGACCTGCGTCCCCTGCCGCAGGACATCCGATCGTTCCAGCCCGCGGCTCCGCAGTGCCCCGCTTCGATCTTCACTGCCACTCCACGCATTCCGACGGCCTGTTCGCCCCCGCGGCGGTCGTTGCGCGTGCGGTCGAACGTGGCGTGGACGTGCTAGCGCTGACCGACCACGACGAGGTGAGCGGCTTGGCCGAGGCGCGCCAGGCCGCGATCGCCGGTGGCATCACGTTCGTTTGCGGTTCGGAGCTCTCGGTGAGCTGGGGCAAGATCACCATTCACGTCGTTGCGCTTGGAATCGATCCGCAGAATCCGACGCTGACCGAGGGCCTCGCGACCATTCGTTCGGGACGCTCGGCCCGCGCAAGACGCATTGCCGATTCACTCGCGGCCGCGGGCATCCCCGGCGCATTCGAGGGCGCGATGAAGTACGTGACGAGCGAGCGGCTCGTGTCGCGTACACATTTCGCGCGCTATCTCGTCGAAACCGGCCATGCGCGCCAGATGAAGGACGTGTTCAAGCGCTTCCTCACCCGGGGCAAGCCCGGCTATGTCGCGCACGAGTGGGCCACATTGTCGGAGGCCGTCGGCTGGATCCACGCCGCCGGCGGGCAGGCCGTGATCGCCCACCCCGGCCGCTACGACATCACCGCCACTGGAATGCGCAGGCTCCTTGCCGAGTTCCGCGATGCCGGCGGCGATGCGATCGAAGTCCTGTCGTCGTCGCACACGCCGGCGCAATACGCCGAGTTCGCGGCGCACGCCCGCGCTTTCGGGCTGCGTGCATCGTCCGGCTCGGATTGGCACGGCCCCGAGGAGAGCTGGATGGATCTGGGCAGCATGCCGGAAATGCCTGCTGGCGTGGTTCCCGTCTGGAAAGACTGGTAGAACGGGATTTCCGGAATCCCGCATGCCCGCCCGCCGCACCGTCTTCTTCGTTTCCGATCGCACCGGCATCACGGCCGAGATGCTGGGCAACAGCCTGCTCTCCCAGTTCGAGGACATCGAATTCCAGCGGGTGACGATCCCCTTCGTCGACTCCCCGGACAAGATCGCCGCGGTGATCGAGCAGATCAACGAGACCGCCGCGCGCGAGGGAAAGCGGCCGCTGGTGTTCAGCTCGGTCGTCGACGATGCGATGAGCGAAACCCTGAGACGGAACACCGGTGCGCTTACCCTCGATCTGTTCCAGGTGTTCATCGCCCCGCTCGAGACGGAACTTGCCGCAAAGAGCTCGCACGCGGCCGGGCGTTCGCATGGGATCGCGAACAGCCACGAGTATTTCGCGCGGATGGATGCGATCAATTTCTCGCAGACCCATGACGACGGCGCCGCGACGCGCGACCTCGCGCGTGCACAGGTCATTCTGGTCGGCGTCTCACGCTGCGGCAAGACACCGACGTCGCTCTACCTCGCGCTGCAGTTCGGCATCCGGGCGGCGAATTTTCCGCTCACGCCCGACGATTTCGCCGATCGTGCGTTGCCGGCGTCCCTGTTGCCGCACAAGGAGCGGCTGTTCGGGCTCACGATCAACGCGGAGCGCCTGCACAAGATCCGCGAGGAGCGGCGCCCCGGGAGCAAGTACGCGGCACTCGAGAACTGTCGCTACGAAGTGCGCGAGTGCGAGCACCTGATGGAACGGGAAGCGATCCCGATGCTCGACACGACGGCCAAGTCGATCGAGGAGATCGCGACCACGATTTCCTACCGCGCCAAGCTCCGGCGGCAGGTCTACTGATCCCCCGTGGGTCCGCGTGCATCGGGACCAGGCCCTAGTCCAGTTCGTAGAACCGCCAGGCATTTCCACCGAGAATGGCCTCGCGCTCGCCGGCGCAAAGTCCGGACAGCAGCACGTCGGTCGCGGCGACCCAGCGCTGATAGCCGCCCGCCAGTTCGACGACCGGCCAATCGCTGCCCCAGAGCAGCCGTCCGGGGCCGAAGCATGCGAGCAGGTGGGCGACGTAGCGGCGCAACGTGTCCGGGCGCCAGGCGGCGCCGGCTTCGGTCGCGAGTCCCGACAGCTTGCAGTGCACGCGCGGGCTCCGCGCCGCTGCGGCGACCAGGTCGGCCCAGGGTTGCCACCCGCCGGCTGCGACAGGCGGCTTCGCCCCGTGATCGATGACGACGTCGAGTTCCGGGATGCGTTCGATCAGTCCCAGAAGCGCCGGCAACTGGGCCGGCTTGACCAACGCGTCGAAGCGCAGGCGGAGCGCCGGCAGTGCGCGTAACGCGTGAACGACATTTTCCCGCAGGATCCACGCCGGGTCCGGAAGATCCTGCAGCATCGGCCGGATCGCCTTCAGCAGGGGTTTGCCGGCGAGCTGGCCGAGCACCGGAATCGCGTCATGCGCCGCGAGATCGACCCAGCCCACCACGCCGCGGACGACACCCCGGCTGGCCTCCGCTAGCTGCAGCAGGAAATCGGTTTCGGCGCGGGTCGGTGCCGCCTGCACCAGAATCGTGGCCTCGACGCCGGCAGACGTCAGCAGCGGCTTCAGATCGGCAAGGGTGAAATCGCGGTAGATGGCGCCCTGCGCCGGGGTGAGCCATCCGTAATCGCCCCGATCGAGGCGCCAGACGTGGTGGTGCGCATCGATGCGCGGCGGCACGGAAACCACGTTCGTCACGGCTGCACCTCGCCGGGAAGCGGCGCGTTCTCGGGGACGAGACGCCGCGACCGCAATTCGCGCCAGAAATCAGCCGGAATCGGATGGTTGGCGAGCGCGAGATTCTCGTCGAACTCCGCGATCGACCGCGCGCCGGCAACGACACACGCCACTGCCCGGTGAGCGCGCGGGAACTGCAGCGCGGCCGCCTTCAGTGGCACGCCGTGCGCCGCACAGAGCTCTTCGATCGCCGCCGCCCGCGCGATGACGTCAGGCGGCGCCGGCGCGTAGTCGAAATACACGGCGCGACCGTCGGGCGTTCGGGTACCGGTGGCCAGAATGCCCGAGTTGAATGGACCGCCGACGACGATTCGCGTCGCGCGCTTCGCGCACAACGGCAGCAGGTCGGGGAGCGCGGTCTGGTCGAGCAGCGTGTAGCGGCCGGCGAGCAATATCACGTCGA
>Ga0209048_10000397_pt1 | contig 47066 bp, 46 predicted proteins | sample FrelakmetCRP12CR_FD_187146 | JGI IMG/M metagenome (GOLD analysis project Ga0209048, IMG submission 187146) | Freshwater lake sediment microbial communities from the University of Notre Dame, USA, for methane emissions studies - CRP12 CR (SPAdes)... | ecosystem: Environmental > Aquatic >...
ATCACTGCGGTCGGTCGGCCGCGGGTCACGACCACCGCGTCCACCACGACGGCCACGTCGACGACGACCGCGTCGACGAGCACGACGGTGAGCGCGCCCCCGGAAACCTCCAGTGGTGCACCATCACCCGGCGCCACGAACGCGTCGGCGCCCGGGACGCCCCCGGCGCCGACCGGAGCCTCCCGCCCGGCGACCTTGCCGGTGACCGGCGCCAATCTCGTGGTTCCGATTTGGGTCGGCGGAACCAGCATCGTTGCCGGCCTGGTGATCGCGTTCGGCGGGCGGCGCCGGCGAACCCGCCACATGCTCGGCTGATACCGCTCTCGGTCTCGACTTCCTGACAACGAGGGTCGCAGAGCGACCGAGAATGTCAGAAAGTCGGGGGGCGTTGTTCCATCCGAGGTGCTACAACTGGCCGGTATGACAGCGCGGTGGTGGAAGCAGGAGACGCCGATCGGGCAGCTCACGATCGTTGTCGGTGATCACGGCGTGATCGAGATCGGGTTGCCCAACAGCTCGATCGACGTCGGTGCGGCAGAGCCCGAACCGGAACGCGCCGTGGCCCGGGAGCTCGACGAGTACTTCGCCGGACGCCGCCGCGCGTTCACCGTACCGATCGACCTCTCGGGCGTGGGATCGCCGTTCAGGCGGAGCGTGCTCGAGACGTTGTGGCGCGATGTCGCCCATGGCGAGACCGTGTCGTACGGCGAGCTGGCCGGGATGGCGGGCAGACCCGGTGCGGCGCGGGCCGTCGGCACCACCATGGCTACCAACCCGGTCCCGATCATCGTGCCGTGTCACCGCGTCGTCGCCAGTGGCCACACGATCGGCGGTTACGGCGGCGGCCTCGACATGAAACGCGCCTTGCTCGCGCTCGAAGGCGTGGGCTTCGAGGGCCTGCGTCTCGCCGGGATCGGCGCCTGACCGGGGCTACGCCCCGAGGGCCTGTGACTCGCGGGCCTCGAACCAGTCGCTGACCGCTTCGAGGAAGCGATCGGGCCGTTCGAGTTGTGGCGCGTGTCCACAATCGTCGAACACGGTGAAGTCCCAATCCGGCCGACGGGCAAGCGTTGCGTGCGCGAGCTCGACCGACACGAGCTTGTCGAGCGCGCCGTGGAGCATCAAGGTCGGGGCGCGTACGGTGCCGATGTCCCGACGCATCGACCGGGTCAGGTAGGCCATGAGGGATCGAGCGGCGCTGGCGTAGGAGCCGACCTGCTCGGCCCAGTCGAAGCGCACTTCCGCCAGGGCGATGAGACGGTCACGGATCTCGGCATCGAGCAGACGCGGATCGGCGAGGACGATCTCGAGCGTGGCGTCAACGAGGCCCGCGGCCCCGAGCAGGCTTGCCTTGCGGTCCATGAGGTACTCCCCGACGCGGGGCACGCTGATGAGGCTGAATCGTGCCGTCACGCCGAGGTACGACTTCGAATTGACGAACCCGGGCAATGCGGCGTCGACGAGCACGACGCCGCGCGTGAGCTCGGGCCGCCGGGCCGCGATGTTCACCGAGATCGAACCGCCCATCGAGTTGCCGATGAGCACCGCGGGTCCTTCGAGCTCGAGCACGCGTGTCACGAGGTCGGCATTGCGAGCGATGGTGGCCCGGCCCGACGGCAGCCGCGTCTGGCCGAAGCCCGCGAGATCGATCGCGGTCACGTCCGTTTCGAGCTGGTCCGCCAGCGACGCGCCGACCAGCTCCCAGCTGATGGTGTTGCCGCCGAGCCCGTGGACGAGGAGCACACGGTCGTTCCGGGAACGGCGGGAATTGCGCCACTCGACGGCGTGCACACGGAGGTCGTCGACCTCGATCCAGCGTTCCAGCACGGCGCCACTCTAACGGCGGAGCCGCGTATTCCGCCCTTCCGGGGAGGCGTAGGGTGGCCGCATGGCCGAGCGCGACGACGAACGTCGACACGAGCCCCACGAGGTTTCGGATTGGTCCGAGCTCTTCGCGTTCGACTTCGCCGCCGGCACGGGTCTCGGCGGGTCGCTGCATCTCGGCTTCCGGCCGCAGTCCGCGACCGCGTGGTGCTGGGCCGATCTCGTGCTGCCCGACGGTCGTCCGGTCCTGGTGCACGACCACGAGATCCCGATGTCGAGATCGGACGCGCTGACCGTGCGCGCCGAGGGACTCTGGGCCGAGATGGTGTGCGAGACGCCGATGGAACACTGGAGCCTCGGTCTGGAAGCGTTCGGTGTGATCCTCGACGACCCGCTCGACGCGTTCGAGGGGGAGGTCGGTGAGCGCGTGCCCGTCGGCCTCGATCTCGAGTGGGAGGCGTACACGCCGCCGTGGTTCGCGCCGGAAACCGACCCCGAGGCCGGTGGTGATCACTACGAGCACGCCGGGATCGTGCACGGCGAGATCCTGGTGGGCAACGAGACGATCGAGTTCGACGGGCGAGGCGCGCGCCGTCACCGGTGGGGGTTCGCAACCCCGGGCGCGGGATGGCACCGCGCGGCGTTCCAACTGGGCGACGGCATCGCGCTCGCGTTCGAGGTCGACGCAGCGGGTGTGGGCGACGGTTTCGAGTGGCGTGCGGGCGACGAGCTGATCGACGTCGAACGCGTGCTCGTCGAGACCCATCTCGACGCCGACGGTCTGCCGACCGCCGCCCGCTATGTGATCGACGGCGAGATCGAGATCGACGTGGAGCTGCTCGGGCTCGCGCCGGTGCTGCTCCCCGACGGCACGCGACTCGCGCGCGGCGTGTGTCGCTACGAGACGGGCGAGGGCGAAGGCACCGGTTGGTCGGAGTGGCTGATGCGCGGCGGCGAGCACTGACGCCGTTCGACGCGTGGATCAGAAGTCGATGCCGCTGAGGTCGGGGATCCATCCGGCGGCGCGGTCGACGGCGGTACGCCATTGCGCACGGTCCAACACGCGCTGCGGCTCGATGCGGGCACGCGGGGACCAGAGGTCGGCGAGCTCCTCAGGGTGCTTCCACGTACCGACGGCGAGACCGGCGAGCAACGCCGCGCCCAGGGTGGTGGCTTCGAGCACGGGTGAGATCTCGATCGGCCGCTGTGACGCGTCGGCGAGTGCCTGCACGAACGTCGGGTTGGCGCTCATGCCGCCGTCGACGCGCAACGACGGGATCGCGAGCCCGGCGTCGGTCTCCGCCGCCTCGACGAGATCGGCGCCCCGGTGCGCGATTCCTTCGAGCACGGACCGCACCACCTCGGGCCGGCCGGATCCGCGCGTCAATCCGAGGAGGGTGCCGCGAGCCCCGAAGTCCCAACGTGGCGTGCCGAGCCCGAGGAGCGCGGGTACGAACCACACGCCGCCGCTTTCGGCGCAACGCGTGGCGACATCGTGCGACTCGGCCGCGTGCTCGATGATCCCGAGGTCGTCGCGGAGCCACTCGACGTTCGTGCCCGCCGACAGCATGATGGCCTCGATGCCCCACACGTCGTGACCGCCGGCGCGCCACGCGACGATCGGGAACGTCCCACCTTTGCCGCGTACGTCGAAGGCCGGCCGGGTGTCGCCGAGGCAGACGTCGAGCATGGCGCCGGTGCCGACAGTGATCTTGGCCATGCCGCGGCGTACGCACCCCTGGCCGAGGAGGGATGCCTGCTGATCGCCCGCGAGTCCGGCGATGGCTGGTGCGCCCGGCAACGCACTCGCGGCGCCGACCACGCCGGTGGAATCCACCACGGTTGGCAGCATCGCGGCCGGGATGCGCAACGCGCCGAGGACGGCCGACGACCAGTCGGTCATGTCGAACGTGCGCAGCGACGTCACGGACGCGTTGGTGGCGTCGGTGACGTGCAGCGCCCCGCCCGACAGCGTCCACGCGACCCACGTGTCGACGGTGCCGAAGCAGAGGTCTCGCTTCCGATCAGGGTCGAACCGGTCGAGTAGCCACGAGATCTTGGTCGCCGACGCGTTGGGCGCGAAGCGGAACCCGTCGGCCTGCAACACGAGACACGTGCCGACGGTGCGGAGGTCCTGCCAGCCGAGTCCCGGACCGATGGGCTCACCAGTGGCGCGGTCCCACACCACGGTGGACCCGCGCTGGTTCGCGATGCCCACCGCGTCGACGGGTCCGCCGGCGTCGAGCGCCGCGATCGCAACCTCGAGCGCCCCCGCGGCCATCGCGGCGGCATCGAACTCCACCAGCCCGGGTTCGGGCGAGCTCGGCAGCAACGGCCGGGTGAACACGTCGGTGATCGACGTGTCGTCGTGCACGATCGCGGCACGGACCGAGCTCGTGCCGACATCGACGACGAGGATGCTCATGCCCAGTCTGCCGGCCCGACTCGGTCGGACGCGAAGGGATCAGGCAATCCGAGCTTGCCGGGGTTGAGGATGCCGTTCGGATCGAGCGCGGTCTTGATCGAGACCAGCACGTCGAACGCGTCACCGAGCGCTTCACGCACGAACCGGGCGCGGTTGAGACCGACGCCGTGATGGTGGCTCAGCGCGCCACCGCGGGCGAGCACGGCCCGCGTGCCGGCATCCCACGCGGCGCGGTAGAAGGACTCGCGTGCCTCGGTCGGAGGGAGACCGCCGAACGTGAAGTAGAGACACGCGCCGTCCGAATACGAGTGAGACAGGTGGGCCGACGCGGCCAGCGTGTGCTCCACGCCGCGGAGCGAGGCGACCGCGGCTTCGTAGATGACCGGCAGCGCACCCCAGCGGGCCGAGATCTCCATGGTGTCGACCACCGCGCCTCGTTTGATCAACGCCTCGAGCGCGGTCACGTCGTTGCGCCTGTCCATCCAGCGCTCGACCAGCGCGACGTCGAGCACCTCGGCATCGGCGGCGGCGCATTCGTCGGCCACGATGGACATCACCCCGTCGATCAACGTCAGATCGCCCTCGTCGAGCACGAGCAGGACGTGCCGATCCCCGGTCTCGAAGTGACGGTGTCCCTCGGCGGCGTCGTAGAGGCGAAGGACCGCGGGCGTCGCGCCGCGCTGGAGGATGCGTCGGCAGGCATCGAGTCCGGCGGCGAAGCTCGTGAACGCGTAGGCGGCGCGCCGCTCGGCCGAGGGGGACGGATGCAGGCGGAGACGGGCACCCGTGATGATCCCGAGTGTTCCCTCCGAACCCACGAAGAGCTGGTTGAGATCCGGCCCCACGGCGGCACGAGGAGCGCCGCCGGTGTGGATCGTGCGGCCGTCGGCGAGCACGACGTCGAGCCCCACGACCATGTCCTCGATCTTGCCGTAGCGCGTCGACAGCTGCCCGGCGCCGCGGCACGCGAGCCAACCACCAACGGTCGACAGATCCATCGACTGCGGCCAGTGGCCCACGGTGACACGGTGATCCGCGCGCAACGTGTCTTCGAACCACGTGCCGAACGTGCCGGCGCGCACGTCGACGATCATGGAATCGGTGTCGACGTCGACGATGCCGTCGAGACCGCAGAGGTCGAGCACGATCCCACCGTGCAGTGGCACGCTGCCGCCGCACACGCCACTGCGACCCGCCGCCGCGGTGACGGGCATCCGCGCGTCATTGGCGATCGTGAGCACCGCCGCGACCTCGGCCGCGGACGACGGCCGCGCCACCACCGCGCCGTTCGATACCACCTCGTTGTCGAGCGCCCAGATCATCGCCAGCGGCCACCAGTCCCGGCTCGCCTCCGCCACCGCGCGCTCGTCGACCGCGACCTCCGCACACGCGCCGCGTAGCCGGGCCACCAGTGCATCGTCGACTTCGACGCGCGCGGTCGACAGGTGCGAGGTGACCGGGCCTTCCGAACCGAAGGCGATCGGTGGGATCGGTGCGCCCGACGGGATTGGCGGCATGGTCACGCTCCGGTCGAGGGATCGAGCGCCGTCTGGGGAAGGTCGGCCGCGTCGCGCTCGCGCACGATCGAGGCACGGTACTCCGCGACCTGCCGGTCCCGCTCGGCGTCGGTCCACCCGAGCTCGCGCGCGAGTAACACGGCGACGTCGGCGGCGGCCTCGGCGGATGCATCGCGCGTCAACAGTCGGGCGCGGGTGCGCCGCGACAACACGTCGTCGAGCGTGCGGGCCATCTCGCGGCGGACCGCAAACACGGCCTCGGCCTTGAGGTAGGGGAGCCCCGGAACCAGGGGGTCGCTCAGCGCCGGGTCGGCAGCGGCGAGGGCCATGACCTCACCGGCTTCGCTGCCGTATCGCCGCACGAGATGTTCGGGGGCCTCGAAACGGGAGGTGGTCGCGCCGAGGACGGAGAGGTGCTTCGTGCGACACCGGGTCCGAACGCCGAGGGCCTTCGCGGCGACGTCGACCGCGTCTTCGGCCATCTTCCGGTACGTGGTGAGCTTGCCACCGGTCACGGTGATCATGCCGCTGTCGGCGTGCATCACCGCGTGCCGTCGCGAGAGGTCGGCGGTTCGCTCCGAGCCCGCGTCGCGCAACAGGGGGCGGAGACCGGCCCAGGTCGCGAGCACGTCGGCCTCGGTCAGCGGTGGTGTGATCGACGCGTTCATCGCGTCGAGGAGATACCGAACGTCCTCGTGCGTGCACTGCGGATCGTCGAGTGAACCGGAGTACGCGGTGTCGGTGGTGCCGATGTACGTGAAGTCGCCCCACGGCACGATGAAGATGCCGCGACCGTCCTTGGGTACCGGCATGATGCCGGCGATGTCGTTGCGCACCTTCGACCACGGCACGGTGATGTGGATGCCCTTGGCCGGTTCGATCGAGTGCGGATGTGTGGCTTCGTCGAGCGCGCGGACGTCGTCGGCCCACACGCCGGCCGCGTTGATCACCACTCGGGCGCGGACATCGATCGTGGTGCCGTCGGCTTCGACGCGGGCGCCGGTGACGCGTCTACCGGCGCGGTCGCCGTTGCCGTCGCCCTCTCGCAACAGTCCGACGACGCCCGCGTAGTTCGCGACCGCGGCGCCGTGGTTCGCCGCGGTACGACACAGCGCCAGGGTCAAGCGGGCGTCGTCGGCCTGGGCGTCGAAGTAGATATAGCCGTACGCAACTCGATCGCGGGACAGCGTCGGAAGATGCGCGACGGTCTCATCGGCCGAGATCTTCTTGTGCACCTTGCCGATACGGATGCCGCCGGTGAGGTCGTACAGCCACATCGCCGTGCCGAACGCGCGTGCGATCTTGCGGTTGATCATGCCGCCGCGTTGAAAGATCGGGACGAGGAACGGGATCACGCGCACGAGGTGCGGCGCGTTGCGCAGGATGATGCGGCGCTCGCGCAGGTTCTCGTAGACCAGGCCGAACTCGCGCTGCTGGAGGTACCGGATCCCGCCGTGCACGAGCTTGGAGGATTTCGATGATGTGCCCGACGCGAAATCGTCTCGCTCCACGAGCGCGGTGCGCAATCCGCGGGAGGCCGCGTCCAGCGCGACCCCGGCGCCGGTGATGCCTCCACCGATGACGAGCACGTCGAACTGCTCGCCGGCGAGCCGGCGGAGGGCGTCGGAACGATGAAAGGGGGCCATGGGCACACCAGGTTACTGCCGGGTAGCGTTGCGCCCGCAGGCCGGCGACAGGGGGAAACGACGATGCGGCGCAACGTGATGATCCGAATGGCCGCACTGGGCGCCGTTGCCGTGTCCGTGCTCGGAGCCTGCGGCTCGAGCTCCAAGACCTCGTCGACGAAGAAGACGGTCTCGACGGCCGCCTCGCGGCCCACGACCTCGGGGTCCACCACGACCGCGGCGGCGACCACTGCGCCCTCGGGACCGGTCGATCAGAAGAAGCCCTTGGGCACGAACGGGCTCGCCGTCGACGGTGCCTCGATCTGGGTGGCGGACTGGCGCGGGAGCCAGATCCTGCGGGTCGATCGGGCGACGGGCAAGATCCTCGCGCGTTACGGCAAGACCGAAGGGGTCACGACGTCCGACGACGTCATCATCGGCCCCGATCATGCCGTGTACTGGTCGGGGCTGGCGAGCGGCAGCGTGGGTCGTATCGGAACGGACGGCAAGGTTTCGGTGGTCGCCCACGTCGACCCGAGCGTGAACCCGATCACGTTCTCGAAGGATGGCACGCTCTACGTCGGGCGTACCGAGGTCGGCACCGGTCTCTACCAGATCGACCGGAGCGGCAAGATCGCGCCGAAGCTGATCGCGGCCGGATGGGACACCAACGCGTTCGCATTCGGTCCCGACGGCTCCCTGTACGGTCCGAAGAAGGGCATGAACGGCGCAGGTGCGGTCGATCGTGTCGACGTGAAGACCGGCGTGATCACCGAGGTGAAGACGGGGTTCAACTATCCGGTCGCCGTGAAGTTCGACAAGCAGGGCGAGTTGCTCGTGCTGTCGACGCAAGGCGCGACGCTCCAGAAGCTCGACGTGAAGACCGGTGCCGTCACCGACGTGGCCAAGCCCGCGACGGCGATCGTCGACAACTTCGCTCTCGCACCCGACGGCACGATCTACATCTCGAGCTTCACGCAGAACATCCTGACCGTCGTGAAGCCCGATGGCACCACGAGCACCATCACCGTCGGAACCTGACGTGCGTACCTCAAGCGCAGAGAGGCGGCTTCAGGTACGCACCAGCGCGGGGAGGTCAGGAGACGGTGCCGGGGGTGCCGTCGTCGGTGACGAACGGGAGTCCGGCGGAAACCCACGCCAGTGAGCCGCCGGCGAGGTTCACCGCCGAAAACCCGGCGTTGAGCAGCGCGGCCGTGACCGCGGCCGACCGCCCGCCGGACCGGCAGATGACCACGATCTCCCGATCGGCGGGGAGCTCGCCCGACCGCTGGTCGAGCTGGCTCATCGGGATCAACACGGCGCCTTCGGCGTGGCCGGCCTGCCATTCCTTCGGCTCACGTACGTCGAGCAGGGCGGCGCCGGACTGGACCCGGCGGAATCCCTCGGCGACATCGACCTCGGGCACGGCGGAATGGGGGCTCACGGGGGCTGCTCCTTCGTTCGGGGACGAAACACGCTACCCGGACCTCATCCAACGGCTCGTCTCGGAACCGTGCCGGTCTCGATTCGTCGCCGGTCTCGATCCGTCCGGCGCTCGAGAACGGGACGAGCGGATACGGCGCGACGTTCGCGATCACTCCGTGAGTGACTCCGCGGCCAGCGTGCGCAACCGCGCGTAGTTTGCCTTGCCGGCCGCCGAACGTTCCAGCGAATCCACGAAGAGGAATCGCTTCGGTCGCTTGTACCCGGCGATGTGCTCGCGACAGAACGCGACGAGCGCGGCCTCGTCGGGCGGGTGGCCGTCGGTCGCCTGCACGATCGCAACGACCATCTCGCCGTAGCGAGGATCCGGCACGCCCACGACCACACAGTCGAACACGCCGGGGTACCTTCGCAGCAGCAGCTCGACCTCTTCCGGGTACACCTTCTCGCCGCCGGTGTTGATGCACGCCGAACCGCGACCGAGCAGCGTGATCGTGCCGTCGGTCCCGACCGTGGCGTAATCACCGGGAACCGAATAGCGGGTGCCGTTGACGGTTCGGAACGTAGCCGCCGACTTCTGCTCGTCCTTGTAGTACCCGAGCGGTATGTGGCCGCCTACCCCGACCATGCCGACCTCGTCGCTTCCCGGCTCGACGATTCGACCGTCGTCGGTGATCACCTTCAGCCGGTCGTTCACCGCGAAGCGGGCCGGCTTGATCTCGGCATCGGTTGCGGAATGCGCGGATCGCGTCATCAACCCTTCCGATGCACCGAGCGAGTCGAGCAGGGTCGTGCCGGGTAGGTGGCGCAGCAGTCCCCGCTTCGTCTCGGGGCTCCACGTGACGCCCGACGACGTGATGGCCCGCAGCGAGGTGAGGTCCCACCGCTCGGGTTCGGCCTCGAGCACGGCCAGCAGCGGGCGGGCGAAGACATCACCGACGATCGTGAGCAGCGCCACCCGCTCGCGCTCGACCGCGTCCCAGATCGCCACCGGATCGAGGCCGGAGCGGTCGATGAGTACGACGGTGCCGCCGCCCGAGAGCGTGCTGATGGCGACGAACAACGAGGTGCCGTGCATCAAAGGGCTTGCGGGGAGCGCGATGGCGGCGCGCTTGCCGGCCTCGACCGTGGCGACCGGGTCCCGCACCTCCACGCCGGGTCGGCTCATCTCCCACAACGCGAGGTAGAGGTCCTCGTTGCGCCACATCACGCCCTTGGGCATGCCCGTGGTGCCGCCGGTGTAGAGGAAGATGAGGTCGTCGGGGTCCGGTGGACGCCGGTCCCATGCGCCGTGCGGCGACGCGGCGGCGAGGGCTGCTTCGTAGGATCCGCCCGTCTCGAGCAGGAGCGGCGGTCGGTGGCCGCGGGACGGCTCGCGGGCCGGGTCGTGTACCGGGTCGAGGGCGGCGACCGCGGCGCGCGCGACCTCCGCGAACGCGGGCTCTACGACGATCGCCATGGCATCGGAGTTGTCGAGGAGGTAGGTGAGCTCTTCGGCGACGTAGCGGTAGTTGACGTTGACCGGCACGCATCCGAGGAGCAACGCGGCATAGAACGTCTCGAGGTACTCGGGCCGGTTCACGAGATCGATCGCGACCTTGTCGCCCGGTCGCAGGCCGCGCGCGTGCAGGTGTGAGGCGAGACGGCGGGCGCGGTCGTCGAACTCGCGGTACGTCAGCCGGTGATCACCGCAGACGATGGCGACGAAGTCCGGTGCGGTCCGCGTGATCGCCTGCCACGACGCCGCGAAGTTCCAACCCGACATGGCCCGCAGACTACGCGGCCGGTGTGCCGGACCGTGCGTCGAGTGGTGCCGTCAGTCCGCGGGAGTGGTCCGGTCAGTCCGCGGGAGTGGTCCGGTCAGTCCGCGGGAGTGGTCCGGTCAGTCCGCGGGAGTGGCCCGGTCGGGACCGCTGGACGCCGAGGCACGCGGACGGCGCGTCGTGGGCTGCGTGAGTTGATGCAGCGCTTCCATCGCCGCGGCGCGCAGCGCCTTGTCGGAGCCGCCGTCGGTCAGCTCGGCCGAGATCCCGTCCGTCGTCAGCTCCTCGACGACGTCGAGCAACATGCCGTGACCCGAGGACTTGGGGAGGAAGGCGTTGGCTCCCGCGGCGACGGCCTCGTCGCGCCGGTCGGCCGAGGCGGTCAGCACGAGCACCGGGGTGGCCACGGTCTGCGGGTTGGCACGAGCCCGGCGGAGGACTTCGAACCCTCCGCCGCCGGGGAGGCCGAGGTCGAGCACGATGACATCCGGTTCGAAGCGGCGGGCGGTGGTCATCGCCATGACCGCGTCATTCGCCACCTCGAGCTGGTATCCGGCGGTCCGGAACACCGACGAGTACACGAGGACCTGCTCGGGGTCGTCTTCGATGAGCAGCACCTTGATCGGCATGTCCCGTCGGATTCCCTTCGTCCTCGTCACGCGCCGCTCGCGCGCCCTGTTGTCCTGACGGTGCATCGGCTGTTCCGGCCGCTGACCTGAGCCCGATCGGGTGGTCCGCAGGGCTCCGATCGGATTCGTGACGATTCCTTCCGCTTTCGCGCTCAATCGGAACACGCCCGATGCCGATACGCATTCCGTGAACGCCGACGTGACCCTCGAGCAGATCCGCGCCGAGTACATCGTCGGGCTGGCCGGCAAGTGCTCGAGCCTCCGAGCCGCGGTCGCCGAGGCGCCGTCACGCGGCGCACAGGGCGCGATCGATCTGGCGCATCGCCTGCGCGGGAGCGCCGGCGTCTATGGCTTCTCGCTCCTCAGTCGATCCGCGGGCTTCCTCGAGGACATGCTCGAACGCGGTGAATCCGCGGCCGAGGTCGCGGCGTTGCTCGACGAGATCGAGGAGCTGTGCCGGCTGGCGGCGGTTCCCGCGCCGGCGAGTCAGTCGCCGGCCAACGGTTCGGCGGTCGAACGATCGTCGCCGGTCGACCCCGTTTCGTAACATCGCAGGAGTCGCCGGAGCCACGCGGTGCTGTCGCGAAGACCGCCCACGCGATTCCGGGCCCGCCACAGCCGCTCGTGCTCGCTGATGACGGGCCGGAGAGCGTCGGCCAGCGCCAGACGCACGGTGCCGCCCATCGACTCGAGCCGGCCGTCTCCGGCCAGGCGGGCCGCGGCGTCACGCACGAGGAGTCGCACCAACGCGATGGCATTGCGCAGCTCGTCGACGACGAGCCCGCCGTCCGTTCGACCGGGCCGGGCGCGGTCGAGCCGTTCCTCCGCACGATCCAGAGCATCGGCAACCGACCGGAGCTCGTCGGCCGTCAATCCGGCGGTGAACTCGGTCCCCACGGCCAACTCGGGTGAGTAGAGGTGCATGATCAGCATCGACTGGTTCGGCCACTGGGGCGTCACCAGCCGGTGGACGTCGCCGAGCTCCACGAGCGCAGTTCCGAGCTCGCCGGTGGGGTCGTCGTAGGCGTGGGTGCTCAGCGCCGCGGCGAGGTCGAGGTCGCGGTTCGTGTCGTGGCACCAGGAGACCCCGGCGGCGTAGGCGAAGCCGGGATCGCTGATCGGCAGGTACTGCAAATGTCCCTGATCCCCCCAGTCGGTGACCAGCATGCCGCCCGCGCCGTGCGCGACGGCGGCGACCGCCGCGTTCGCACAGTTGCCGCGCATGTTGGTCACCCGGCCGAGGATCGTCAGCCAACTCGAAGTGCCGGGGCACAACCAAAACGGTCGGTCGGCGGCTTCGAGCGTGGCGGCGCGGTCCTCGAGGGGCCACCAGTCCTCGTACCCCCACTCGCACACGGTGACGCCGTCGGGCAGCGCCGCGATGCGATCGGGCTTGCCGCGCAGCATGTCGCCCCACATCAACATCTCGCGCCCCTCGAGCTCGGGCAGCGCACGGAGGGCACGAACCCAGGCCAGGTAATCGTCGATCCGTTCGTCGGGGAGCTCCCACGGCTCGTCGAGGCCGACGTGCACGCGCCGGCTCGTGAAGTTGCCGACGAGCTCTCCCAAGAGCTCGCGTACGAGTGCGAGTGACGCCGGCTTGGACGGGTCGAGGGTCAGTGGTCCGTGGTGCCGGCCGTCGATCGTCCAACCCTCGGGGATGATCGCGGCGGCGCGGTACCGATCGTGGGAGAGCCAGCGCTGCATGTGCCCGAGACAGTTCTGATTGGCGCTCAGCTCGACGTGTCGCCCGCGGCAATAGGCATCGAGCTCCCGGATCTCTTCCGAGGTGAACGGGCCGGCGTGCTCCCAGACCTCGCGATGATCGCGGTACGCGAACGTGTGCTCCATGTAGAGCTCGACGTGATTGATCTTCCACGACGCCAGCCGATCGACGATCGCTCGCAGCGTGGCCATGGTGGGCACCTTGTCGCGCGAGACGTCGAGCATCACGCCGCGAATCGGGATGTCGGGGGAGTCGTGGATCGTTCCGCAGGGCAACGCGTCGTCGCCGTGGATGTGGCGCAACTGCCGGAGCGTGGCTCGGCCGTAGAAGGCCCCGGCGTCGTCGGCGGCGACGAGCCGGATCTCCTGAGGGGCCACGGTCAGCACGTATCCCTGGTGCGGCAGTTCCGCGTCGATCGCGGTCACCGGCTCGCGCCACGGCGCCATCCCGCCGAGCAGTTCGACCGAGCGTGGCGCCGGGAGGAGGTTCACGCGGCGGAGGCTACCGTCGTCCGGCCGGCGTGACTGTCGTCCGAACGGCGTGACTGTCGTCCGAACGGCGTGACTGTCGCCCGGCCGGAACCGGCCGTCCGAAGTTGGCGCCGTCGACGCTCAAGAAACGCGCTCGGTTCGGTCGATACCAAGAGCACGGGGTTGTGCCGGGGTTCGTCCTCCCGAAGGGTCGAGGGATGGAACTCACCATCGAAATGCTTCGAGAGCAGATCCGTCGCGAAGAACGCGTGGCGGGGCTGCATCCCGACGGCCATGTGTCCGACGACGAGATCCGTCATCGGCGCCGGCAGATTGCCGCGGTGGCCGCGCTGGTGTTCGCGCTGCTGGCCATCTCGACGATCGCCAATGATCTCTGGACGAGCTTCCGTCGCCAGTCGGCCGTCGACCCCGACACCGTGCGGGTTGCGGCGATCGTGCTCGCAATGGGCTTCGTGGCGTACGTGCTCGACAAGGATCGTCACTTGAAGCGTCTGAGCTCGCTCGGCCACCGCGTGCGCGCCATCGACGTGGAACTCGCCGATCGCATCGTGCAGCGGGCCACGCTCGCCGACGCGATCGACGCCGTGAACATGAGTCTGGACCTCGACGAAGTGCTGGCGACGTTTCTCGACCGATCGATGCAGATGGTCGGTGCCGCGCGCGGATCGATCGTCCTGCTCGCGGGGGGTGACCTTCGCGTCGCCGCGACCCGCAACTACGGCGAGCGAGGCGGAACCCCGCTACTCGTGGAGGAATCGCTCGCGCTCCGGGCGGTGATGGCGGGCGAGCCGATCTTCATGAGCGGCTCGGTACCGCTCGACCCGGCGTCGGTCGCCGGTGGTCCGGTGACCTCGGTCGTGTGCGTGCCCTTCGCGTGCGACGGGGTACCCCTCGGCGCACTGGCGGTTGGAGCGGTGCTCGGCGATCGCTTTGAACCGCGAGACGTCGAGCTGCTGGCGCGGTTCGGCTCCCACGCAGGCGTGGCCGTCGATCATGCCCGCCGGTTCGAGGGCATCGCGATGTTGTTCGACGAGGGTCAAGACACGCTCGAGGCGAGCGACCGTCTGCATCACCTCGCCGCGGTGATCGGCGACGCGGTCGGCTCGTTGCGCGTGGAGCAGCTCGATCCCCGCCGGCGCGCGGCGCTCTTCGACATGATCGCGTCGAGCGGTGCCCAGCTCTTGAAGATCGCCGACGGTCTCCTCGCGGCACCGCCGGAGCGCGGCAGCGAATCCTGAGGACGGGCGCACCGGACCGGGCCGAGACGGGCTACCAGGCCCAGCGCTCGGTGTAGTGCTCGTCGGGGACGGAGACGACGCCGGCGTCGCGCAGCGCATCGATCCGGCTGTCGTCGTATCCCAGTGAAGCGAGGATCTCTCGCGTGTGCTGCCCGATGATCGGTGGGGGTCCGGCGATGCGGCCGGGAGTGTCGGAGAAGTCGATCACGCGGCCGAACTGTCGCATGAGGCCCATCGTCGCATGCTCGTACTCCGCGGTGAGGCCCAGCGCGACGTTGTCGGCGTCGTAGAGCATGGCGTCACCCTGGTGCGAGTCGAGCGGGATCTCGTTGGGAACGCCGGCGTCGTCGAGCGCGAGCGACATCGAGATCGACGTCTTGGTGGTGAAGCGCGGCTCGAGGATCGCTTCGAGCTCGCCGCGGTGCTCGCGGCGCGCGGCCGGGCCGGCAAACCTGGCGTCGAATGCGAGTTCCGGAACGCCGAGCGCCGTGCACAGCGACGCGAACTGGGCGTGGGTGACCGCGGCGATCTGGATCCAGCCGTCCTGTGTCTCGTACAGGCGGTAGCACGCGTCGATGCCGTGCAATCCCCGGTCCAGCCGCGGGCGTGCTACCGCGTCGCCGTTCACGAGGAGCGCGTCGGAGGAGAACACCGCGCCGCCGTCGAGCAAAGACGTCCACAGCTCCTGGCCTTCACCTGTGCGGTCGCGGTGGTACAGGGCCATGAGACACCCGACGACCGACAACATTGCGTTCGCCGTGTCGCACATGCCGAAGCGCAGATACAGGGGCTGATTCCCCGTGTGCGTCGCGCCGGCTTCGTACTCGAGACCCGACGTCGCCTGATAGAGCGGATCGAGGCCGCCGAAGTGCGACAGTGGGCCCTCGAGGCCGTACGCGTAGGTGTTGCAGTAGATGATGTCGGGCTTGACGGCCTTGCACGCGGCGTAGTCGATGCCGAGCTTCGTGGCGACACCCTTGGTCATGTTGTGATGCACGATGTCGGCTGTCGCGATCAACTGCCGTGCGATCTCGAGACCCTGCGGGTCCTTGAGGTTCGCGGCGATGTCGCGTTTGCCGCGTTGACAGCCGAGGAACGGCTTGCCGGCCATGCGCATGCCGTCGCCGCCGACGGGCTCCACCTTGATCACGGTGGCGCCGAGGTCACCCAGGATCATCGGCCCGAACGGCCCGGCGAGGTACTGGCCGAAGTCGACGACGACCACGCCTTCGAGCGCGAGTTGCGCGGTCATGCCGTGACCTCACTGGAGACCGTGAACGACGCGATTTCGTCGAAGGTGTACCCGAGCTCGCCCCAGACCTCGGCGTTGTGCTGCCCGACGGCCGGCTGCGGCCCTTTGAGGGCGCCCGGCGTCCCGAGCAGATGGATCGGCACCCCGATCTGCGTCGTCGTGCCGAGCGCGGGATCCTCGACGGTGGCGACCATGCCGTTGGCGTCGAGCTGCGGATGGGGATCGGCCAGGGCCTGTTCCATGGTGATGATCGGCTCGACGGCGTAGTTGTTCGCCTGGAGCTCCGCGACCAACTCGTCGCGGTTGTGGGCCCTGAACGCCTCGCGGCGTCGTTGTTGCAGCGCGGCCAGCGCGTCGGCGTCCATCGACATCGCTTCGAGCTGCGTGGGCGCCGCGGGCACGCCGAGGATCTCGTCCTGGCTCTTGAGCGGGGCGAGGCCGCTCATCACGGAGAGGTGGAGCCATTCGTTGTTCGCGCATTCGAAGATGAAGCTCTGGTGCACGCCGGGCGGATACGTCTTGCCCATGAGATCGTGGAATGCCGCGTTCGCCTTCTCGACGTGCTGCCAGATCTGCGTGGTGTAGAGGAACGAGCCGTGCCACAACGATGTGGTGACGTGCTGTCCACGGCCGGTGCGCTCGCGAGCGATGAGCGCGGTCACGACGCCCGTGGGTACGAGGAACGCGGCGGCCATGCTGGGCACGGGCATGTGCAGGAAGATCGGCCCCATCCGCCAGCCCGGCTGCTCGTACTGCAGGCCCGAGCCGGCCTGCACGAGCGCGTCGTACCCGGGCCGTTGCGAGAATCGATGGCCGGGTGGGTAGCCCGGGATCGAGCACACGATCACGCGTGGGTTCGCGGCGCTCAACGACCCGTAGCCCACCCCGAGACGGTCCATCACGTCCGGCCGGAAGCTCTCGACCACGACGTCGGCGGTGGCGGCGAGCTTCGTGAACGCGGCGAGACCGGCGTCGGATTTCAGGTCGACGGTCACCGCGCGCCGGCTCCGGTTCCACACCGTGTAGCCCGAGTACGCGCGGAAGGGATCACCGCCGGGTGGTTCGACCTTGATGACGTCCGCGCCCTGCTCGGCCATGAGCAGCACGCCGAGCGGCCCGGCGATCCCCCAGGACAGATCCAGGATTCGTACCCCGTCGAGCGCGCCGCTCATGTCTCCCCTTTGATCGCGTCGGCCCAGCCTCGCACATGGCTGACGCTCGTGTCATGGGCACGGCCGCGCTCGCCGCCGGGGGCCGGCTGATGTCAGGTCATCGACTGCACGACGGTCGCGAGCGCGTCTTCCCACGCTGCGTTGTGGGCGAAGTGCCGATTGGGCTCGTCCATCATGTTGTAGAGCCACCACAACGCGTAGAGGCCGCAGCTGAAGATCGTGGCCACGATCCGGCCGGCGTAGTTGTGCTGGGCCTTGAGCCGGGTCGGGTCGGGGCTCGGCAGCACGAACCCGAGGCGGCCGTAGATGGCGACGAGCTCCGATTCGATGGCGCCCTCGTGGTAGTCGTGCTTCACGAGGTCCTGGTCGAGGAAGACGTATCCCACGATCTGCGCGATCGAGCTTCCGGCCACGGCCAAGAGGGTCCAGATCGCGGGGTCGCGGAAGTCGGTGGTCATCTGCCGCAGCACTGCGAAGTGTGTCGACATCCGTTCGAACGCCGGCCGGAGCTCCTCGGTCAGCCCCTGAGTGCTCGCCCGCTCCCACGCGAGGGCCGCGGTGCCGTCGAGCAGCTCCAGCCGCCGACGATTGTGATCGCGCATCCGGCGCATCAACTGGTAGAAGACGTAGAGGCCGTAGAAGCCGCAGGTGAGCAGCGTCCAGCCCAACGCGGTCCAGAAGCTGAACAGGTAGTCGGACTCGTTGCGCTGCTGGTAGGCCACGCGGATGCGTTCGGTCGGGGACAGCGCGGGGGGTACGAAGGTGTCGTACGCGGCGGGTGGCACTGCCGGCGGCGGCGGAACCCGTGGTGTTGCATCCGGTGGCGACGCATCTGGGGGCAGCGCATCTCCGGGTGGTTCCGGAGCGTCGGGCGGGGGCGGATCGATCGGGGGCTGTGTCATGACCCGAACGGTATGCCGTGAACGCGCTACGCGGGTTGATCTTCTTCGGGTTCCAGACGGGCGGCGCGTTCGAGACGCTTGCGATGCCACCGGATGCCACCTTCGATGGCGGCGAGAATCGTGTCGTTGTCGCGCGAGATCCGCCGGTGGACGTACCGCTCGAGACCCAGCCGGCGCATCCACGGATTGAACGCCTCGTAGCGCTCGTGAAAGTGGATGCGAGTGCGGCCGTCGCCGAGATCCTGCAGGCGGGTGTGGCCCTCGGCATGTGACCAGAGCGGCTTGCCGATGGCGTCGTAACGCCACGAGTCGTACGGCGTGACCTCGGTCAGCCATTCCCACGACTGGCCGACGCCGCCCGACAACAAGAACTTCGGGACGGGGAACGTGCAGTGGCGCACGAGGCCGTTGCCGATGTCGTCGCCGGGATGGAGGATGTCGATGCGTCCAATGCGGGCTTGGGGCCGATCGGGCGCGCGGTACCAGAACAGCTCCCACACCTCGCGGGGCGTGGCCTGCACGTCGATCGAATACTCATGCTCTTGCACGATTCCGAGCGTACGCCGGGATCCGAGCGGGTCAAGGGTGGCCGTCACACCCCGTCGGTTGAGGCGACGTCGCCACCCGACGCGACATCGTGCTCATGCGTGACGACTTCGCCAGGCTCAGAGCCGAATTCGTCGAGCTCGAGGACCGGATCATGCTCCGAGTGGAGGACCGGCTCCACTCGGAGATCACCGCGCGGACGCGGGTGATGATCTTCAGCCTGATCTCGACGGTGCCGGCCGTCGCCGGTCTCGGCCGGTTGTGCCGAGGCGGTTGACGACCCGCGCGAAGCGCGGGAGCATGTCGGCGCCGCCCAACGAAAGGGGTACCTCATGCCCTTCATCCAGATCATCGAGTACCGAACGAACCGAGCCGACGAGATCGATCAGCTCGCCGCGGAGTGGGCCCAGGCCACGGAGGGGAAGCGCACGGCGACCCGATCGACGCAATGCGTGGATCGGGACAACCCCGGGACGCGTGTCTTGATCGCGGAGTTCCCGTCGTACGAGGAGGCGATGCGCAACTCGGAGCTCCCCGAGACCCGGGCGCTGGCGGAGAAGATCGCCAAGCTGTGCGACGGACCGCCGATCTTTCGCAACCTCGACGTCGCGAGCACGCTCGTCTGACGGTCCGCTGCGTCAGCTGGTCTGGCCGAGCAGGCGCCGGTTCTTGAGCTGTGCCTTCACGTAGTCGCGGTTCATCATCGCGATGAAGTCGATGGAGATCTCCTTCGGGCACGCGGCCTCACACTCGCCGTGGTTCGTGCACGAACCGAAGTGCTTCTCCATCTCCTCGACCATGGCGACGGCGCGTTCGTAGCGCTCCGGCTGGCCCTGTGGCAGCAGGTTGAGGTGTGACATCTTGGCCGCGGTGAACAGCTGCGCCGCGCCGTTGGGGCACGCGGCCACGCACGCGGCGCAGCCGATGCACTGGGCCGCGTCCATCGCCGTCTCGGAGACTTCCTTCGGCACCGGGATGAGGTTCGCGTCGGGTGCGCTGCCGGTGGACACGCTGATGTACCCGCCGGCCTCGATGATCCGGTCGAACGCGCTGCGGTCGACCGCGAGGTCCTTGACGATCGGGAAGGCGGCCGCGCGCCAGGGCTCGACGACGATCGAGTCACCGTCGGAGAACTTGCGCATGTGGAGCTGACACGTGGCCGTACCGCGCTCGGGGCCGTGCGCCCGCCCGTTGATCATCATCGAACACGATCCGCAGATGCCTTCGCGGCAGTCGTGGTCGAACGCGATCGGCTCCTTGCCGTCGGCGAGCAGTTGCTCGTTCAACACGTCGATCATCTCGAGGAACGACATGTCCGGGCTCACGTTGGCCATGTCGTAGTGCTCGAAGGCGCCCGGCGCCGTCGGTCCGGCCTGGCGCCAGATCTGCAGCTTGAGATGCATTCCCACTCTCGGCTCCCGGTCTTGACTTCTTGGCTCGGCTACTTGTACGAGCGCTGCGTCAGGTGCACGTAATCGAAGTGCAGCGGCTCTTTGTGCAGGGTGGGTTCCTCGCCGACGCCGGAGAACTCCCAGCCGGCGGCGTAGGCGAAGTTGTCGTCGTCGCGCTTGGCCTCGCCCTCTTCCGTCTGGTGCTCGACGCGGAAGTGGCCGCCGCAGCTCTCCTCGCGATGGCGGGCGTCGTACACCATCAGCTCGGCGAACTCCATGTAGTCGGCGACGCGAGCGGCTCGTTCGAGCGACTGATTGAACGATTCCTCGTCGCCGAGCACGCGCAGGTCCTTCCAGAACTCGTCGCGGAGGGCGGGGATCTCGCGCAGCGCCGTGTCGAGGCTCTCGGCCGTGCGGGCCATACCGCAGTTGTCCCACACGATCTTGCCGAGCTCGCGGTGGAACCAGTCGACCGAGCGGCTGCCGTTGATCCCGAGAAGCTGCTGCGTGCGGTCACGCACCGACTGCTCGGCCTCGGCGAACACCGGGTCGTCGGTGGAGACGGGCTGCGTGCCGAGCTGCGGCGCGAGGTAGTTGCTGATCGTGGCGGGCAAGACGAAGTAGCCGTCGGCGAGTCCCTGCATCAGTGCGCTCGCGCCGAGGCGGTTGGCGCCGTGGTCGGAGAAGTTGGCCTCGCCGAGCACGTACAGGCCCGGGATGTTGCTCATGAGGTCGTAGTCGACCCACAACCCGCCCATCGTGTAGTGCACCGCGGGGTAGATGCGCATCGGCATCACGTACGGGTCTTCACCGGTGATGCGCTCGTACATCTGGAAGAGGTTGCCGTAGCGCTCTTCGATGGTGTGGCGGCCGAGCCGGCCGATCGATTCGGCGAAGTCGAGGTACACACCGTTCTTCAGCGGGCCGACGCCGTGGCCTTCGTCGACCTCACGCTTTGCCGCGCGCGACGCGATGTCGCGCGGTACCAGGTTGCCGAACGCCGGGTAGCGGCGCTCGAGGTAGTAGTCGCGCTCGTCCTCGGGGATCTGCCCGGCCGGGCGGCCGTCACCGGCCTCCTTCGAAACCCAGATGCGGCCGTCGTTGCGCAGCGACTCGGACATGAGGGTGAGCTTCGACTGGAACTCGTCGCTCGCGGGGATGCACGTGGGGTGGATCTGCGTGTAACACGGGTTGGCCAGATACGCGCCCTTCTTGTGGGCCCGCCAGATGGCCGACGCGTTGCTCTGCTTGGCGTTGGTAGAGAGGAAGAACACGTTGCTGTACCCGCCGGTGGCGAGGACAACGGCGTGCCCCGAGTACGAGTGGATCTCGCCCGTGATGAGACTGCGGGTGATGACCCCGACCGCACGGCCTTCGTGCGTGACGAGCTCGAGCATGTCTTCGCGGTTGTGCAGCTCGACCGTGCCGAGATGGATCTGCTTGGCGAGCGCTTGATACGCGCCGAGCAGCAGTTGCTGGCCGGTCTGGCCGCGTGCGTAGAAGGTGCGCGACACCTGCGCGCCACCGAACGACCGGTTGTCGAGCAGGCCGCCGTACTCCCGGCCGAAGGGCACGCCCTGGGCCACGCACTGGTCGATGATGTTCACGCTCACCTCGGCGAGGCGGTGCACGTTGGCCTCGCGGGCGCGGAAGTCGCCGCCCTTCACGGTGTCGTAGAACAGCCGGTACACCGAGTCGCCGTCGTTGTGGTAGTTCTTCGCCGCGTTGATCCCGCCCTGGGCCGCGATGCTGTGCGCGCGGCGGGGCGAGTCGTGATAGGTGATCATCGTCACCTGGTAGCCGAGCTCACCGAGGCTGGCCGCGGCGGACGCGCCGGCGAGACCGCTGCCCACCACGAGCACGCGGAACTTGCGCTTGTTGGCCGGGTTCACCAGCTTCACGTCGAACTTGTGCTGGGACCACTTCGTCTCGATGGCACCGCTGGGCACGTTCCCGTCGAGCTCGCTACCGATCTTCATTCGTCGGGGTTCCTTCAATCTCGATTGCTTGACGGCTCGATCACTTGACGGCGCCGGTCATCACGGCGATCGGGAAGCTCACGTTGCCCACGAGGATCACGAGTGCGAAGCCGCGTGCGAACCACAGGCGGGCCTTGTTGTAGCGGGGGTTGTTCCACCCGAGGCTCTGGAACATGCTCCACGCGCCGTGGAAGATGTGAAGCGCGAGGAAGGCCATGGCGACGATGTACACGATCGCTATCGCCGGACGCTGGAAGCTGTTCACGAGGTTGGCGTAGGGGTGGCCGCGTTCGAAGTCGGCGCCGCCGACGCCCCACGTGAGGTCCATCAGGTGATAGACGAGGAACAAGCCGACGATGACGCCGGAGTACCGCATCGTGCGTGACGCGAAGTTCGCCGCCGCGTAGTCCCGCTTGGACTGGTACTTCATCGGGCGGGCGCGATGGTTCATTCGGGTGAGCGTGAGCGCGGCGTGGATGTGGAGCGCGAAGGCCGTGATCAGGCCGAGGCGCATGATCCACAGGAAGACGGTCCGGGGGAGGGCGGGTTCGCCGAAGGTGCGCAGCCACTCGCCGTAGATGTCGATGGCGTGCTGTCCGTGGTGTGTGCCCAGGTAGAGCTTGAGGTTGCCGACCATGTGCGCCAGCACGAAGCCGAGCAGCATGATGCCGGTGACGGCCATCACCCACTTCTTGCCCACCGCGGACCGGTAGAAGCGGATCGGCCACGGGGCCGGCCGCGGCGGCGCAGCGGGCGTCGGGTCGCTGCTACCAGGGCTTTCGAGTGTCTGGGTCACCGCGGTGCCTCCCCACGTGACTCCGGCGCGGTCGTCGGCACGTTACCGCCCTGCCCGGCGCCCGCCCCGAATCGTCGCTCCACCGGTCCTCGCCGGTTCTGGTGAGCTCTTCTGTTGCCATGGCGCCCGATTCCTTCACCAGAACGGGCCCGGAACGGGAACGGGTGGCTCAGGGGCGGCGGACGCGGGCAAGGAGGCCGGCGGGATAGACGTTGCGGACGGCGTCGAGCCCCGGGTGGGTCAGGGTGACGGCGACCTCGCCGGTCAGCTCGTCGAGCGGGACCTGGCCCGCGAAGCTGACACCGTTCGCAGCAACGTCGCCGGCGAACCGACGGGTGAACCGGGGACTCGCGACCTCGATGCGCGCGTCGTCGAACGATTCGGGCTGTTCGTTGACCACGTGGAGGGCGCCCGTCCGCGGGTCGAGCATGGGCAGCACCGGACGGCATGCGTCGCGCAAGGTGCCGTACCCGAGCTTCGGATTGCGCTCGTGGTCCAGGACCGACCACGTCACCGATGGATGCCCGTCGGTGAAGCAGAAGTGGCAGAACCCGCCGGCGGGGTCGAATCGGATCCGCCGGAGGTCCTCGACCTGGAGCTGGATCACCCACGACTGGTATTCCTGCGTCGCTCGCTGCCACGACGCGAACGTCTCGTGATCGGCCGGCGGGACGTACCGGTCGAAGTACTTGCGCTGGCAGGCGTGGTGCTCGAAGAGCTCGTCCCAGTCGAGGTCAGGCCATCGCTGCGGGTGCATGAACTCGGCCGAGTTCGGGACGGCCTGCGCGCCGAACTCCGTCATGAACCGGGCGAGGCTCGGCACCTTGCGCAGCATCGGCGCGAGACCGTCGAGCTCGCCGTGATACCAGCCGAAGTAGAAGTGGGCGTCGGTTCCACGGCTGCCGAGGCCGGGAAGAACGCCCGAATGCGCGTTGACGGGGCGCGACGGGTCGGCCTTGTGGATCGCACGCGTGATGAGACGATCGAGCACGTCCTTGTTCCAGGTGGGAAGGAACATCGAGGCGCCGAGCTTCGCGAGCTTTCCGGGCTTGATCGGCTCGCCCGGTTGGAGCTCGATGGCCAGGGGCTCGTTGTGCGCGCACCAGATGGCGATGCTCGGGTGGTGGCCGAGCAGGTCCACCATCTCACGGGCCTGGCGGACCGCTTGCTTGCGCACACCCCGCGCGTATCCCCACTGGAGCGGGAAGTCCTGCCACAACAAGAGCCCGGCTTCGTCGGCCGCGTCGTAGAGCTCGGGCCGGCTCACGTGCGCATGGACACGGAGGAGATCGAGGTTGGCGCCGATTGCCAGCTCGACGTCGCGCCGGAAGTCCTCCACCGTCGCCTCCGCGAGTTGCATCTTCGTGGGCCCCGCGTTCGAGCCCATCACGAACAGCGGTTCGCCGTTGACGATGAAGCGCCAGTTGCGCATGCGGACCTCGCGGAACGCGGTGCGGACCGTGCGGGTGTCGCTGACGGTACCGGCGAGCTCGACTCGCAGCTCGACGTCGCAGCGCGGCTGGTCGCCCAGGCGCCACGGCCACCACCGCGGCGGGTTGTCGACGTCGAGTGCCCAGGCGAGATGGTTGTCGCCCCGGGCCAGGGTCTCGGATCGTTCGGCCTCGACGAGCACTCGCCCGTCGGGGCCGCGGACGACCGCGTGCAGCGTCGCCTCCCGCGGCGCGGTGTCGATCGGCCCGGCGTCGATGGGTCCGGCGTCGAGGGTGAGGCCGAGGTGCAGGCGACCGTGCTCGGCGGTCGCCTCGACGCACGATGTCCGCAATCGCTTGATGCGAACCGGGCCGGTATCGAGGATACGGACCGGACGCCAGAGACCCCCCGGGTTCCACGACGGGTCGAGGTTGTCCCAGTGCGAGAAGACTCCGGTGACGAGACGTTTCGCGGTGCGGTCGTGTTGCGGCGGGCACGAGACCTCGATGGCCAGGGTGTGTTCCCGGCGTGCCGCGAGCTGTTCGGTGATGTCGAGCACGGTGGGGAAGAAGTAGCCCTCGGTCGCGTCCAGGTACTCGCCGTCGAGCCAGACGTCGGCGTAGTAGAAGACACCGTCGAGGCTGAGGAACCGGCGTCGCTCGTCGGCCGCCGGGGCCGCGTCGAGCTCGAAGCTCCGCCGGTACAGCACGGAGTTGTCGGTTGCCGCGAGCTCGGGGACCGAACGCCAGTGGCCGGGCACCGGTGCGTCGATCCAGCCGTCGTCGTCGAACTCGGTGTCCACGAAGCGCTGGTGGAGATCGCCGTGCGACTCGTGGACGCGCCACGTTCCGGAGAGGTCCAAGAAGGCCGAGTCGTCCGTCACGCCGGCAGTCTTGCCGACGCGACGATCGATCGTCGCAGCCGCCACGGAGCGGCGCGCCGGGAGCGGACCTAAGCTCCGGGCATGACCCGACCCGGAACCCTTGGTGAGCTGCGAGCGAGCGGGTGGCAGTCCCGCCCGGTGAAGGAAGAGGTGCGCGCCAACGCGATCGCGAGGATCGCGGACGGCAAGCCCCTCGTCGACGGCGTGATCGGTTACGAAGACACCGTGCTGCCGCAACTCGAGAACGCGCTGCTGGCCGGTCACGACGTGATCTTCCTCGGTGAGCGCGGCCAGGCGAAGACCCGCATCATCCGGTCGCTGACGGCGCTGCTCGACGAGTGGAGCCCCACGATCGCGGGCAGCGAGATCAACGACGACCCGTACCACCCGATCTCGCACCACGCCCGGATGCTGGTGGCCGAACGCGGTGACGACGCGCCGATCGAGTGGATCCACCGCGACCGGCGCTTCGGCGAGAAGCTCGCCACGCCGGATACGTCGATCGCCGATCTCATCGGCGAGGTGGACCCGATCAAGGTGGCCGAGGGTCGATACCTCGCCGACGAGATGACGATCCACTACGGGCTCGTGCCTCGCACCAACCGCGGGATCTTCGCCATCAACGAGCTACCCGACCTCGCGGAACGGATCCAGGTGGGTCTGCTGAACGTGCTCGAAGAACGCGACGTGCAGATCCGTGGGTACAAGATCCGGCTGCCGCTCGACCTGATGCTCGTGGCGTCGGCGAACCCGGAGGATTATACCAACCGCGGGCGCATCATCACGCCGTTGAAGGACCGGTTCGGCGCGCAGATCCGAACGCACTATCCCCTCGACGTCGAAACCGAGATGGAGGTGGTCGCGCAGGAGTCGCGCGTTTCGAGCACCGACGGGCTCGACGTACGGGTTCCCGAGTTCATGACCGAGATCGTCGCCGAGATCTCGCAACAGGCGCGCCGGTCACCACACGTGAACCAGCGTTCGGGCGTGTCGGTTCGTCTGTCGGTCGCGAACTACGAGACGCTCGTGGCGAACGCACTCCGTCGGGCGCTGCACCAGGGGGAGCACGAGGTGGTGCCCCGCGTGAGCGACCTCGACGCGCTCGTCGCGTCGACCGCGGGCAAGATCGAGATCGAAACGCTCGACGACGGACGCGAGGAGCAGGTGCTCGATCGCATCGTGAAGGCGGCGGTGCTCGAAGTGTTCCGCGCCCGCTGTGCGCCCGAGAAGCTCGGCGATGCGGTGGCCGCGTTCGAAGGCGGGTTGGTGGTGCACTCCGGCGACGACGTTCCGTCGGCCGAATACACGAAGTTGCTGCCCGAGCTGCGGCTCGAGGCCACGCTGGCCGCCCTCGGTGTGGGGGAGACGCCCGCGGGCGTTGCCTCCGCGATCGAGTTCGTGCTCGAGGGCCTGCACCTGTCGAAGCGACTGAACAAGGACGCCGTCGGCAACCGCGGGGTCTACCGCTCGAAGGGCTGACCCGGGGCCGCCGGGCCGACTCCGGGTTCTGGGGATGAGACCGCTGGAGCCGCCTCGGATCCGAGCCGTCCTTCGAGACCGAGCGTGGCGAGGTAGGCGACCACGACCCCGACGATGATGAGCGAGTCGACGGCGTGGCCCGCGCTGATCGTCAGCGCGGACGCGATGACGATGGCCGACAGCGGCAGCTTCAAGAACGCGACCACCATCACGCCCATCCCCACGGCGACGGCGGGGGTCTGGGGCATCCCGGGGAGATGCGAGACGGCGATGCCCCCGGCCGCACCGAGGAAGATGGCGGGGAAGGTCGGCCCGCCGCGGAAGCTCCCGATGGATACCGCCCACGCGAGGCCCTTGCAGAGGATCACCATTGCGAGCGCGCCGAGCGACCACGTCGCCGAGCTGTTGACGAGGCCGGGTAACGCGTCCTGACCGGAGAACAGCACCTGGTCCGCACCGTGGTTCGTGGCGTGTTCGAAGAGGATCGCGAGCACCGCGACGAGAACGCCCGCGAATGGAATGAGAACGAACGGCTTCGTCGGCACGAATCGGGCGCCGGCGAGACCGATACGGCGAACGATCAGCGTGAAGACGGCGCCGGCCAGGCCGAGCGCGATGGTCCATCCGATCTCCTGCCAGGTGATGTGATTGAACGGCGCAAGTTTCAGGGGCGCGAGGGAGAACGCACTCGTATCGAGTCCTGTCGAGTGCGCCATCCCGACGAACACGAGCGAGCCGATCCCGGCCGAGATCAGTCCCGGGATGAGGATGAGGGGAAGCACCGGTCCGCCGAGGCCGCTCGCCTCGATCATGAGAATGGCCGCGACGATGGGCGAACCGAAGATGACCGAGATGGCCGCGAAGCTCCCCGCGGCCGCCATGATCATCAACAACTGCGGTGGCGCATCACGCCGCGCGAGCTTCACGGAAGCGATGGCGAGTCCCGCGCCGATCGCGATGAGTGGCGCCTCGGGTCCGAGGACGACTCCGAGTCCCAACGACGCCAACGCCGCGAGCAGGATGCCGGGCACCATCTTCGGTTCGTTGCCACCGGCCTGGAGCCCGTGCGCGGGTATGTGACCGCCGTTGCCGGGAAGTCGCGTGACCGCGAACGCGACCGGCAGACCGGCCAGGCCCAGCACGAGGAGATACCACCACGACGGCACCGACGAGTAGCCCATGTCCGTCGGCAGATCGGTGAACACCCAGACCTGGATCTGATGCACCAGCTCGAGGAATGCCCAACTCGCGAGCGAGACGACCACGCCGACGATCGCGGCGAACACGAGCAGCACCACGAAGTTGCGGCTCCGGAGGATCGCCGCCGGATCGGGCGGCGCCGCGGAGGCAGTTGCATCATCAGTCATTGGGTCCCGTCCCGTCGCGAAGCAACGCTTCCGGCGCTGAGGGACACTACGACGGCATTTCGTCGGACATCAAGGCCGCAACTCGGCAATGACGCCGAACGCGTTGCAACGAGGTGTCGTTGCTTGATGGATGGAAGAACCCCTCGACGTCCCCCTCAGAGCGGGCCCTTGCGGGTATAGAGGCCGCAGCCCTGCGCGTAGTGGCGGTTCACGTCGGTGACCGCCCGTTTGACGGCGGGATCGTTCCGCACGGACGTGTCGCCGGCCGCGACCTTTCGCATCGCGTCGAGGAAGGTCGCCGCGTCGGCCTTGATGTCCTTGGGCGCGGTGGCGGCCATCTTCTCGACGAGCTGAACCTGCTCGGCGACCGACGGCGGCTTCTTCGCGGTGATGCGTTCTTCGTAGCCGGCGGCCGCGTCGCAGAACGCCTTCGATGGTTTCACGATCTTGGGCGACCGCTCACAGCCGCCGACGAGCAGGGCGGCGGTCAGCACGAGTGCAGCAAGCGTGCGGGCGGAGGACACGGGAGCATTGTGGCCGCGTCGGGCCGTGGGTTCCGAGTCGGCACGCCGGGTGGGCCGGTACCGTGAATCCGGCGGACTCGGTAGGGTGAAGCCGTGCCCCGCTCTCGCTTCGCGTACTCCCGCTGGGATGGCACCCAGGTCGGCTTCGATCTCGATGCCGACGCGCTCCTCTCGGAGATGTCGGACGACCTCTTCTATCACGGCGATCTCAACGCCGCGATGCGTCGGCTGATGCAGCAGGGGTTCCGCGATCGCAACGGGCAGGACCTCATGGGCCTGCGCGACATGATCGAACGGCTGAAGCAGCGGCGTCGAGAGGAGCTCGAACGGCGCGATCTCGGTGGCGTCTACGACGACGTGGCCCAGCAGCTCCGCGAGGTGATCGAGCAGGAGCGCGAAGGCATCCAGCGGCGGCTGGACGACGTCCGGCATTCCGACGATCGCCGCCGACAGGAGATCGTCGAAGACCTCGCCCGGCAACGGAGTCAACAGCTCGACGAGCTTTCTCCCGACCTCGCCGGCATGGTGCAGGAGCTCCAGCAGTACGACTTCATGGACGACGACGCGCGCCAGCGGTTCGAAGAGCTGATGGACGAGCTGCGACAGCAGCTCATGCAGAGCTACTTCAATCAGATGGCCGAGGGTCTGCAGGACGTGTCGCCCGAGCGCATGCAGCGGATGAAGGACATGCTCGCCGAGCTCAACAACATGCTCGAGCAGCGCGAGCGCGGGGAGGAGCCGGACTTCGAGCGGTTCATGCAGCAGTACGGCGACTTCTTCCCGGGCAACCCGCAGAATCTCGACGAGCTGCTCGAGCAGATGGCGCGCTCCATGGCGCAGATGCAGTCGTTACTCAACTCCATGACACCCGAGCAACGCGCGCAGCTCCAGGGCCTGGCCGAGGCGCTGCTCGAAGACCTCGACCTGCGCTGGCAGATGGACGCGCTGGGCCGCAATCTCCAACAGGCGTTCCCCAACCTCCCGTGGGATCAGCGCATGGACTTCTCGGGCGACGACCCGCTGCAGTTCGCGCAGATGTCGGGACTGCTCGACACGTTGGGCGACCTCGACGAGTTGGAGAACCTCCTCCAGTCGGCGATGGAGCCGCGCGAGCTGTCGGAGGTCGATCTCGACAAGGTGCGCGACCTGTTGGGTGACGAGGCCGCTCGCTCGCTCGATCGGCTGGCCGAGCTGGCCAAGATGTTGGAGGAGGCCGGTCTCGCCGAACGGCGCGAGGGCCGGTTCGAGCTGACGCCCCGCGGCATCCGCGCCCTCGGCCAGAAGGCCCTGGCCGACCTCTATCGCAAGCTCACCAAGGATCGGGCCGGTCGCCACGACGTCGAACGGGAGGGCGTCGGACACGAGCGCGCCTTCGAGCACAAGCCCTACGAGTTCGGCGACCCCTTCAACCTCAATGTCGAGCAGACCATCCGCAACGCGATCCGCCGTTCGGGTGCCGGCACCCCGGTGAAGGTCTCACCGGAGGATTTCGAGATCGAGCGGACCGAGATGGCCACGCGCTCGGCCACCGTGTTGCTGCTCGACGTGTCGATGTCGATGCCGATGCGGGGCAACTTCCTGCCCGCGAAGAAAGTCGCGATGGCTTTGCACTCGCTCATCACGAGCCAGTTCCCGCGGGACTTCTTCGGCATGGTCACGTTCGGTCGCCTCGCCCGCGAGGTGAAGCCCGAGCTGCTGCCCGAGGCGTCGTGGGACTACGACTACGGCACCAACATGCAGCACGCGCTGATGATCGCCCGCAAGTTGCTCTCGCGTGAATCCGGCACGAAGCAGGTGATCATGGTCACCGACGGCGAGCCGACCGCTCACATCACCGCCGACGGCTATCCGTTCTTCCACTACCCGCCGGATCCCGAAACGATCGAAGAGACGCTGCGCGAGGTGGCGCGGTGTACCCGCGAGGGCATCCGCATCAACACCTTCATGCTCGACGAGAGCTACTACCTCCGCTCGTTCGTCGAACGGATGATGCAGATGAACCGCGGTCGGGCGTTCTTCACCACCCCCGACAACCTCGGCGACTACGTCCTCGTCGACTTCCTCGAACACCGCCGCCTCCGCCGCGCCGGCTAGGCCGGCGTTTGATTGTCGCCCTCGCTACGGCCCGGGATACCCGGCCCGTAGCCGCTCGGGACTCCGTGCTCGCTCCCTTTGATTGGTCGAGCTCCGCTCCGACCTCCCGGCCGTCCGGCCAGGGCTCCGCTCCGTCTCCCCTTTCGGTCGCTCGCCGCGGGACGGACCTGTCGCGGACGCCGCGTGAGGGGGGCCGTCGAGTATCGCACTATTCGCGGCCTTCGATCCCCCTCGGCCGCCGGTGATTCAAGCGGATTGGTTCTTTTCCCGATATCCCTCGTGGAGAGGACCGATGGACGCCATCCGAGCCGACGTACGCGACCAGATTCACCGGGAAGCTCGTATCGCGGGACTCCGCGATCCGAAGCGCGCGACCGTTCGCGATGTCGAACGTCGTCGGTTCCAACTGTGGGTCGTCGCGGTCGTGGTGCTCACCTCCCTGTGCGCCGTGATCGCCATCGCGTCGTGGTCCACCTCCTTGGCGGCGGCGCAGTGGATCAATCCGAACGTGCTCCGGGTCGCGGTGGTCGCGCTGGCCGTCGGGTTCGGCCTGTACGCGCTCGAGAAAGAGGTCCACCTCCATCGCCTCACGGAGCTGCTGTCCGACGAGCGCGTCGTGAACTCGGCGTTGTCGGATCGCTTCGAGCAACTCCAGTCGCTGATCGGCGCGACGAAGGCCGTGAACTCGGTGCTGGAGCTCGAAGAGGTGCTCGACGTCATCTTGTGCCACACGCTCGAGATGCTCGACGGCTCCGAAGGCTCCATCATGTTGCTCGAGGGAGAGGACACGCTCCGGGCCGCGGCCGTCCGAGGCAGCGACCTGGCCCGGCACGCGAGGGTGAAGCTCGGCGAATCCGTCGCCGGCAAGGTCGCCCGCTCTCGTCAGCCGCTGCTGTTGACGGGCGAGGTCCGGGATCGCGACTTCCCCGGGCACGAGCGGCGCGAACGGCCCGTCCGCAGTGCCATGGTCATGCCGTTGGTGAATCGGGGCGAGCTGTTGGGGGTCCTCAACGTGAACGCCCGCTCGGACCACGACTTCACCGACTACGACCTGCACGTCCTCTCGCTGTTCGCGGAACCCGTCGCCGCCGCGATCGCCAACGCCCGGCTCTACGAGGCCGAACGGGCCCATGTCGCGGAGCTGCTCGAGCTCGACCGGATGAAGACGCAGTTCGTGGCGTCCGTGAGCCACGAGCTCCGCACGCCCTTGACGTCGATCCGCGGCGCCGTCGCCGCATCACGCCGGACGGATGATCTGATCCAGCGCGACGAGCTGCTCGATGTGGTGGACCGTCAGTCCCATCGTCTGCACCAGATGGTCGAGGAGATGCTCCAGTCGGCCCAGATGGACGCGAACCACAACGTCCCCCTCCTGCGCAGCATCGACCTCGCGGCGCTCGTGCGGCTGGTGGCACTCGATTCACACGTGGCGGGACGGCCGGTCAAGGTCGAAGCCCCTCAAGTCTGCGAAGTTCGTGCCGATCCGGAATCAATGCGGCGAATCGTCGGGAACCTCATCGACAATGCCCACAAGTACGGAGCGGCGCCGGTTCGCGTCGTCCTGGACCCCGACGGTGATCGGGTGATCCTCTCGGTGGTCGACAGCGGTCCCGGCGTCCCGGCCGCCGAGCGGTCGCGGATCTTCGATCGCTTCTACCGGGCCGATCCCACGAGGAACAAGCCCGGCCTCGGGCTCGGGTTGCCGATCGTGCGCGGTTTGGTGGACGCGTGTGGTGGTTCGGTGTGGGTCGAGGACGCCCCCGGAGGGGGCGCGGCCTTCCGCGTCGCGTTGAAGTCGCGGGTGGTCGAAGAGCAGGAGGTCTCCGTTGTCCGATAAGCCGAAGATCCTCATCGTCGACGACGAGCCCGATCTCCTGCTGACCATGCGGGTGATCCTCGAGTCGGAGGGTTTCGCGCCGTCACTTGCCGCCGACGGCGAGACCGCTCTGCGCCGTATCGACGAGGACAGGCCCGATCTCGTGTTGCTCGACATCATGATGCCGGTGCTCGACGGCTGGTTCGTGCTCGCCGAGCTCGCCGGCCGCCACGAGCGCCCCTACGTGATCGTCTGCTCGGCGAAGTCGAGCCCGGTCGACATGACGCGGGCCAAGGACCTCGGTGCCGACGAGTACGTCACGAAGCCGTTCGAACCGGAGTACCTCGTGAAGGTCATCCGCGACACCCTGCACCGCACGGTGCGCCGCGTCGCCGCGCGCTAACGCCTACACCACCAGCGCGCGCCGGTAGGCGGCGGTGGTTTCGTCGTCGAAGCACACGAAGCGGATCACCTCGACGCGCGTCGCGGTGGCGAGCACCGTGTCGACCGCGATGTCGGTCGCGGCGTCGAGGGGGTAGCCGAAGATGCCCGTCGAGATCGCGGGAAACGCCACCGAACGCGCGCCGACCTCGTCGGCCACGCGCAGGCAGGCGCGGTAGGACGACGCGAGCAACTCGGGTTCGCCGGCCCGACCGCCCTGCCACACCGGGCCGACGGTGTGGATCACGAACCGGGCCGGCAACGATCCGCCGCCGGTGACCACGGCGCCCCCGGTCGGGCAGTGGCCGATCGCCGCGCACTCGGTGGCGATCGACGGACCACCCGCCCGATGGATCGCCCCGCAGACCCCACCGCCGGGCGCGAGCCGCTCATTCGCGGCGTTCACGATGGCATCGACGTGCTCCCGGGTGATGTCGGCCCGTACGACTTCGATCGTGGGCACCGGCCCTCCCTGCACTCGCCGCCTGCGGTCGCGGGCGCCACCACAGGGTTCTCGAGGTCGATGCCGCGGTGCGTCTCCGTCTAAAACGGGATAATCAGTGCGGTGCCGGGATCTTCCACTTGTGTTGGCGGTTGCGAACGAGCATAGTGACAACGTTGTAATTCCATCGGCGTCATTATGCAGAGGGGGTACGCCGATGCACGAGCTGATTCTCACAGGAGCCGCAGCGTTGCCGGACGTCGAAGAGCGCCGGTGGCAGGAGCGCGCCAACTGTCTGGGCGTCGACCCGGACCTGTTCTTCCCGGAGCGGGGCGCGTCCACCCGTGAGGCGAAGGGCGTGTGCAACGGCTGCGAGGTGCGCCTCGAGTGCCTGGAGTACGCCCTCACCAACGGCGAGAAGTTCGGCATCTGGGGCGGGCTCTCCGAGCGGGAGCGCCGGCGCCTGCGCCGGCAGCGCGCGCTCGCCCGCCGCAGCGCCGCCTCCGCCTGACCTCCCCGGCCGTGCCGGCCCCCCGATCGGTGGCCTCTGCGTGACGCGCCCGGGCGCCGTCAGGCCGACGGGTCCGCGTCCGATTCCCCTTCGGCGCCGGACGCGTCGGCGCCGAGGCGGGCCTCGATGGTTTGGTCGGGGCGAAGACCGCTCCAGCTGAGGAACTCGTCCGAGCACCGCGCCAACTCCGAGCGCGGCAACAGCCCCACGAGCTCGACCCGCTCGATCGTCGCGCCCGAGGCGCGGGCTCGCTCCCGCACCTCCTCGCACGCCGTCTGCACCCCGCAGCGCCCGAGATCCACGAGATTCATCGAGACCTGGGCGCGGTCGCGCGAGGCGAGACGAAGGCCGAGCGCCCGGACTCCCGGGAGGCCGCCGTCGCGTTCGCGGATCGAGCCGGCGATCCGTCGCGCGAGCTCGACGTCGTCGACCTCGAGCTCGCAGTTGATCGCGACGAGGACCGGTCGAACACCCACGACCGTGGCCCCGAGCCTCGTGTCGGGACGTGACGGTCCGAGGTCGGGGCGGAGGTCCCGGAAGGCTCCCCGCCGTACCTCGGGCAAGGTGCGGCGCTGTTCGCCGGCCGCGCCGTAGAAGAACACGGGAACCGCCAACTCCTCGACGATCCATGCACCGAACGATCGTGCCGCGTCGATCGCTTCGGCTTCCGACGTACCGGAGAGCGCGACGAAGGGCACGACGTCGACCGCACCGAGGCGCGGATGGACCCCGCGGTGCTCTCGGAGATCGACGCGCGCGGCGGTGGCTCGCGCGCAACGGCGGGCCGCGGCACCGGCGTCGAGCCGGCCCGGTCCGGCGAGCGTGAAGACGCAACGGTGGTGATCGGCGTCGACGTGTACGTCGAGCAGTGACTTGCCACACGCGGCCGCGATCGCGTCGATCGCGCCACGGCGACGACCCTCGGAGATGTTGATCACACACTCCAGCACCCGATCAGGGTAACGGTCGCCGTGATCTCGTCCCGGCGACAGCGTAGGGTCGCGGCGTGCGTATCGGGTTGGCGCTGCCGCAGTACGACTACTCGATCCCGGGCCGCTCACCCCTCGAGTACGAGACAGTGCTCGCGTACGCCCGTCGGGCGGAGGAGTTGGGATTCGATTCGCTGTGGCTGTCGGACCACCTGTTCCTCGACCTGGCGAAGTACGGGGGGAGCGCGGAACCGTCGGGTGTGTTCGAGCCGCTCGTGACGCTGGCCGCCCTCGCGCGGGAGGTGAAGCGGCCGCGGCTCGGCACCTTGGTCCTGCTCGAAGCACTGCGCCCGGCGACGGTGCTCGCGAAGGCGCTGGCCACGCTCGATCGCATCTGTGGCGGGCGCCTCGATGTCGGCCTCGGCGCCGGCTGGTACAAACCCGAATACGACGCCATCGGTCTCGCGTTCCCGTCGCCCGGTGAGCGACTGGCACGGTTGCGGGAGTGCGTCGACATCTGCCGCGAGCTGCTGGACGGCGGTCCGCTGACCTACGACGGGACGTACCACCGGGCCCGAGGGGCGCGCAACCTTCCGCCCGCGTGCCAGCAGCCGCGGCCGCCGATCTTCGTGGGCGGCAAAGGTGATCGGCTGTTGCGTCTCGTCGCCGAAGCCGCCGACGGTTGGAACACCTGCTGGGTGTGGACGACCGACGCGTATCGCGAACGGCTCGCGGTGCTCGAGCGGGAGTGCGAGCGGGTCGGGCGGGACCCGGCGTCGGTCACCCGATCGCTCGGTCTCTACGCGCTCGTCGGCGAGAGCGAGGCCGACCTCGAGCGCCGATTCGAACGCCTCCGGACCGTCACCCCCGGCGTGCTCGACGCCTCGACGCTCGGAGAATGGCGAAATGGGCGATTGGTCGGGACCGTGACCGAGGTTCGGGAACAAGCGGCCGGTTGGGAGGCCCTGGGTGTGGAGACCCTGATCGTGGGGGTGGGCGCCGTTCCGTTCCAGATCGGCGCGCTTGAGGATCTCGAGCAACTTGCCGACACACTCTGTGTGCTTCCGTCGGGGTAACCTCGCGGGCATCTCCCCCGAAAGGGTTGGCTCCATGGACTTTCTTGGTGTTCCCGAACTGCTCATCATCCTCGTCGTCGTCGCGGTGCTGTTCGGGGGAGCGAAGATCCCGAAGCTCGCCCGCTCGCTCGGGCAGGCCAAGAAGGAGTTCCAGCAGGGACTCTCGGAGGGCTCCAAGGACGCGGCTGACGACGACACGACGGCCAAGTAGCCGCCGGTCCGCTGCGTTTCGGGTCGATCTCGGGAACCATTGACCCGCACGCGTCGTTCTCGCTGATGACCGACGGTGTTCCCACGTGGGAAACGATCGCCCGCGACTACGGACGATTCCTCTACAACGTGGCGTACCGCCTGGCCGGTAACGACGATGACGCGCAAGATCTCGCGCAAGAGGCGCTGCTCCGGGTCCGACGCGGGCTCGAGCGCTACGAGCCGAGATCGCTCGAAGGATGGTTGGCCCGGATCGTGACGAACGTGTTCCTGGACGAGATGCGCCGCCGCCGGCGCCGCCCGACCGACGCGCTGCCCGACGACGCCGACCGTGTCCTCCCCACTTCTCCGGCCGCCGACGTCGCGACGTCGGGATTCTCCGACGAGGTGCAATCGGCGCTTGCCGGGTTGCCCGAGGAATTCCGCGTCGCCGTCGTGCTCTGCGACGTCGCGGACCTCCAGTACCACGAGATCGCGGAAGCCACGGGTGTTCCCGTGGGCACCGTGCGGTCGCGCATCCATCGCGGCCGCCAGCTGTTGCGGGCCGAGCTCGTGGGGGTCGAACGATGAGCTTCGACGACGCGACGTTGGAGGCGCTCGGCGCCTACCTCGACGACGAGCTGGACGACCGCGAGCGGGCCGAGATCGAAACGCAGCTCGCGCAGTCGGATGCGTTGCGCGCGGAGCTACGCGCGATCGAAGAGGTCCGCACCGCCGTGCGCGCGCTCCCCATCCGGGAGGCTCCGACGTCGTTCCTCGATTCGGTACTGGGCGCCGGGGCGGGCGAAGAGACACCCGCGGCCGAATCCGTTCCCTCGGTCGACGAGCTCGCGGGCCGGCGGCGCGCCGGGAAGCAGAGCCGCTCGTGGCGGGCCATGTCCGCGCTCGCGGGCGCCGCGGCCGCGTCGATCGTGATCCTGGCCGCCCTGTTCCCCTCGGAATCGACGGTGCGGACCCCGCTCGCGTCGATGGTCCGTGCGCACGCGGCCGGCGCGTCCGGCGCGTCGGGAGGTGCGGACCCGGTCAGCGTGCTCGCACCCGTCGCCCAACCCGTGAAGTTCGGCCGATGACAGGCGTACGACGGCGCGGGATCACGGTGTTCATGATCGGGGCGTTCGGTCTGGTTGCCAACCTCTCGCTGGCCCGGGCCGCGGATCCCGGCGCGGAGCTCCTGGCCCAATCGCACGACGCCGCGACAACGACCCAGTTCTCGGGCGATGTCGTGACGGAGTGGACCGACAGCGGCGGTCGTCATCGTCAACAGGTTCACGTCGTCGGCAAGCCCGGTGCACTGCACGTCGGGTCGCAATCGATCGTCAGCACCGGAGACCGGAGCCTGGTGCGGTACGGCGGCGATTGGCTGGTGTTGTGGAACGCCAAGTCACAGGGCTCGGCGCCGTCCGCCGATCGCAAGTACTCCCTTTCCGTCAAGCGGGGTCCGTTGGTGGCCGGTCGTTCGACGACGGTGATCCGGGCGTCACTCGAGCATTCCGATGGGGTGGCCGAGCGTCTCTACTTCGACGTGGAAACCAGTTTGTTGCTGCGCCGCGAGGTACTCGACGCGCACGGCAACGTGTCGCGTTCGATCTCGTTCACGAAGATCTCCGCCGTCGTCACTGCGCCGCCCTCCACGAAGGTGTCGTTGCCGAAGTTGGCCTCGGATGCATCGCGTGACACGCCGCGTTCGGTGACGAAGGTGGGGCGCGTCTTCCACGCTCCCCGCGACCTCGGCCGGGGCTACCGGCTCGTGGGCCGGTACCGGCACCCGAACGGCACCCTGCAGCTCCTCTACTCCGACGGTCTGTTCTCGATGTCGCTGTTCGAGCAGCGGGGTGTGCTGGAGTGGGCGGCGCTGCCGGCGGGCGGCACCGAGCAGAGGCTCGCCGGTCGCACGGTTCGCGTGTATCAGTCGGCCGGGAGCGCGGCCGCCGTCTGGTCGCGCGACGGACTGGTCCTCACGTGCATCACGGACGCGCCCCTTACCGACATCGCCGGCGCCGTGGACTCGATGCGCCCCGGGAATCGGGGCGGCCTGTGGCCCTGGATCGTCGAGTCGGTCCTCGGACCGTTCAGCTGGGGCTGAGGACCGAGGACTTGCGGACCGAGGACCTGCGGACCGACGACCCGAGGCATGACGAGCTCCGGGTCGGCCGCGGCGGCGGCGCTCAGGCGCGGGTTGCGCCGACGCGACCGGCGCGACGGGCGCGCAGGATCCGACGACGCTCGCGTTCCGAGGCACCACCCCACACGCCGTGATCGATCCGGTACGTCAACGCGTACTCGAGACACTGCTCACGAACGGGGCACTGCTTGCAGACGCGTTGGGCCACTTCGACCCCTACGCCGTCGGACGGGAAGAAGAACGACGGGTCGTAGGAGCGGCAGAGGCCGTCACGCATCCACGGCTGCTCGGTTTCGGGGGGAGGGGGGAGTGTTTCCATCATGGTGTTTGAACGCTCTCGAAGCCACGGTAGTTCCCATAGGCTGGAATTCGTGCCGCAAACCGTCGACGTTTCAGCTCCTTCTCAGGTACGGACGGCAGCATTCGGCATCAGGTGTACGGGGGCGAGGTCGAAGATGAAGACCGAGTGTTCGTATGGAGGCCAACGGTGACTGACGAGCGAGGGCCACTCGGTGGCCCGACCGACCAAGAGACCGAGGCGTTGCCGTTGCCCCGCGACGTGACCCTTGACACATCGGGTGACGCGGCGCCGTCATCGACCCGTTCGACCGAATCCGTCCCCGGCACCGAGCCGACGGTGCCGACCGAGTCCGCCGAGCCGACCGAGTCCGCCGAGCCGACCGAGTCCGCCGAACCGATGGAACAAGCGGGCCCGGGATGGGCGACTGCGCCGGTGGCCGGTGCCGCATCGTCGTGGGGCGCGCCGCCGCCGGCATCGCCGTCCGAATCGCCGTCCGAGTCGCCGGGTGAGCAACGGCGACGTGGAGGCCCGGGCGCGGCCCTGCTCGCCGCGCTGATCGGAGGGCTCGTCGGTGCGGTCATCGCGGCCGGAGTGTTCGTCGTGACCAAGGACGACAAGACCACGACGAAGACGATCACGCGAACGGTCACCGTGGACCGGAACAGTTCCGTGATCGCGAAGCCTCAAGACATCCAGGGGATCCTGGCCAAGGTCGAGCCGGGGGTGGTGTCGATCCAGGTCGGCACCGCGACCGGGATCGGGAATCGCGTTCGGGACACCGCGGCGGGCAGCGGATTCGTGATCTCGCCGGACGGATTCGTCGTGACGAACTACCACGTGGTCGAGGGAGCGGACCGGTTGCAGGTGACGTTCTCCGACGGGACGAAGAAGACGGCACAGGTCGTCGGCACGTCGCGGGGCAACGACCTCGCCGTCATCAAGGTCGACGGCAAGGACCTTCCGACGGTGACCCTGGGCGACGCCGACACGTTGAAGGTCGGCGACGACGTGATCGCCATCGGGAACGCGCTCGCGCTCGACGGCGGTCCGACGGTGACGAAGGGGATCGTGTCCGCGTTGCACCGCCAGGTCGACGAAGGCACGGGCGTTGTCATCGACGATCTCGTGCAGACGGACGCGGCGATCAATCCGGGGAACTCCGGCGGTCCGTTGGTGAACTCGAGCGGCGAGGTCGTCGGGATCAACACCTTGACCTCGGATCCGTCGCAGGCGCAGAACATCGGGTTCGCGATCTCGATCTCCCACGCGAAGTCGATCATCGAGTCGCTGCGGCAGGCGAAGGCGCAGGCGTTCCTGGGCGTGGGCACGATCACCATGACCGCGCCAATCGCCCGCGAGCAGGATCTGGGGGTCAAGGAGGGCGCGCTCGTGCGCAACGTCACCGTCGGTTCGCCGGCCGACCACGCCGGGATCCAAGCCGGCGACGTGATCACCTCGGTCGACGGCAAGGCAATGAAGACCAGTGAGGACGTGCAGAACGCGGTCCGGGCCCACAAACCGGGCGACACGGTGACCGTCGAGCTCGTTCGGGGTGGCACCAAGACCGTCGTCAAGGCGGAATTGGGCTCTCGCCCCGCCGACAGCTGACGCCGTCCTTCGACGGCTGCGTGGATGAGCGGTCCTTCCGCCGCCGGCGGGCGGGCCCCGCTACGCTGCGGTGTTCACCCGCACCAGGAGGAACTATGGCGACGGAATCCGAGGAGCTCGAGCAGCTGCCCCCCGTGGGGCACGTCAAGGTGATCTATCTCGGTCCGGTCGCGCCGCACTGGGACGTCGCCGGCGTCTTCGGCGATCGTCAGGCCGTCGACGATTTTCGTACCCGGGCGCTGGCCCGGCTCCAGCTCCTGCCGCCCCACGACCCGCAGTTCCGCCGGAACCGTGAGCGCGTCGTCCGTGACGCGGAACGCGAGCGCCTCATCCTCGACTGGGACCTCGGCTACGACGAAGACGAGTAGACGCCATTCGCCGTTCTTTCGATGATTCGCCGGGTCATGGGCGGTCAGACCTCGAAAGAACGAGACGGATCAGGTGAGGTCGGCGTTGCCGTCGGCGTCGGCGTCACCGGGGATGACGCCGTGCACCATGAAGGTGACGCGATCCGCGATGTTCACGGCGTGGTCCGCGACACGTTCGTAGAACCTCCCGATCAACGAGAGCTGTACCGCCTTCTGGAGCTCGCCCTCGTCGGGAGCGAGTGACGACAGGATCGTACGGAACATGCTCTTGGTGAGATCGTCCATGGCGTCGTCCATGTCGGCCAGCGCGGCCGCTTCGGCCACGTCCGAATCGGCGAACGCCTCCATTGCGATCTGCATCTGCCGCGTGGCTTGACGGCCCATCTGATCGATGATGCCGCGAACCTTCGGTTCGAGTTCCAGGGGATAGAGGCGCCGCGCGGCCTTGGCGACGTTCTTCATCAGGTCGCCGCTGCGCTCGAGCTCGGGGAGCATGCGCAGCAGCGTGATGAGCGTACGGAGATCCCCCGCCATCGGCTGCTGGCGGGCCATGAGCACATAGAGCCGGTCGCCGATGTCCTCGACAAGATCGTCGATGGGCTTGTCGTTGGCGATGACCTGCTCGACCGCCGCCAGGTTCGAATCCAACAGCGCGTGGGTCGCCGCGCCGATCTGCTCGGTTGCCATGGCCGCGAGGCGGATGGTGTCGTTGCGCAGCTCGTCGAGCGCCTCGTGGAAGCTCTTGCGTGCGTCTGCGGTGTCCGTCACGTCGTGTCCCATCGCCGGCGATCGTTTCGCAGCTCCATTGTTCCCGACCGGCGGGGACCGGAGGCGACCGCCTCCGGAGAACCGGTGGGCTGTCGCCTGACGTTTGCCGTTTGTTCACCTGTCCGTTGCTTCCAGGCCACGATTCGGCCAGGGCGGATCCTTACGATGCGCGGCGATGGATGACGGCCGCGAGCCGTCTCGATGCCCTCAGGAGGCCCTCCGAATGACTCGAATCCTCGCCCGTTCGCGGTGGCTGGTGCCGCCCCTGCTCGTGCTGGCCCTGGCGGCCGCCGGATGCGGGAGCAGCAGCAGCAAGAAGAGCTCGAACACGAGCTCCGGTGGCGGGAAGACCACGACCACGGCCAAGGAAGCGGCGCTCGCCGCGGCGACGCTGAACGGCTCGGGTTCCACGTTCCAGCAGCCGTTCAACGAAGCGGCGATCGCGGAGTTCGTCAAGGGTCAACCGAACGTGACCATCAACTACGGCGGGGGTGGTTCCGGCAAGGGCCAGACCGACCTCCAGGGTCAGCTCGTGGACTTCGCCGGATCCGACGGTATCCCGAAGCCGGAGACCCTCTCGGCCTACAAGGGTGGTGCGCTGCTCTACTTCCCGACGGTCGCCGCGCCGATCACGGTCCCGTACAACCTGCCCGACGTCGCCAAGTTGCAACTCTCCGCCGACACGATCGCCAAGATCTTCGATCGATCGGTCAAGAAGTGGGACGACGCCGCGATCAAGGCCGACAACCCGAGCGCGAAGCTGCCGAGCACCGACATCGTCGTGGTGCACCGCTCGGATGCGTCGGGCACCACCGGCAACTTCACCAAGTACCTCACCGCGGCCGCGCCGACGGAGTGGAAGCTCGGGGCCGACAAGACCGTGCCGTGGCCGAGTGACACCCAGGCCGCCGCGGGGAACCCTGGTGTGGCTTCGGCGGTGAAGAGCACCCCGGGCGCGATCGGCTACGTCGATTACTCCGACGCCAAGGCCGCGGGACTGCAGTTCGCCTCGGTGAAGAACGCGGCCGGCTCGTACATCGTGCCGTCGCTCGACTCGGCGTCGGCGGCGCTCGCCGGCGTAACGGTCGCTCCGGACCTGAGCTACAACCCGCTCAACGCACCGGGCGCCAAGGCGTACCCGATCACGTCGCCGACGTGGGTCCTGGTCTACAAGACCCAGACGGACCAGGCCAAGGGCACCGCGCTCAAGGCGTTCCTGAAGTTCCTGCTCGGCGGGGGCCAGGACCTGGCGGCCGGGGTCGACTTCGCCAAGCTGCCCGACTCGATCAAGACGCCGGCGGTCGCCCAGCTCGACCAGATCGTGGTCCCCTGACCCGCGCCCTCGTGGCCCACGAAGCATCGGACCCGGTGGGGGCGGGGCGCCCCCCGACCTGCCCCCACCGATCCATGCTGAAATGACCTCCGTGACCCCAGTGGAGACGAACACGCTGACGGGATCGCGCCCACCGGGCGCGATCCCCGATCGCGTCTTCCGGACGGTCGCGCTCGCCGCCGGGATCCTGGTGCTCGTGATCCTCGGGCTGATCGCGTACTCCACGACGAAGCAGGCCTGGCCCGCGTTCACCCACGAGGGCCTGAGCTTCGTCACGTCGGACAACTGGAATCCGACGGCCGGAAACTTCGGGGCGCTGGCGTTCATCTACGGCACGCTGGTGGTCTCCGCGATCGCGATCGTGATTGCGGTACCCGTCAGCGTCGGCGTGGCGTTGTTCATCACGGAGCTCGCGCCGAAGTGGTCGCGCAAGCCGATCACGTACACCGTCGACCTGCTCGCGGCCATCCCTTCGGTCGTCTACGGGCTCTGGGCCCTGGCGGTATTCGCGCCATGGATCCGCGACGTCTACGACAGTGTCTCGTCGGGCGTGTCGGGCATCCCCGTGCTCAACACCGTGTTCTCGGGTGAGCCGGTGTCCGGGGTCAGCTTCATGACCGCGGGGATCATCCTCGCCATCATGATCACACCGATCATCACCGCGATCACCCGCGAGGTGTTCCTGACGGTGCCGCGGACGCAGAAGGAAGGCGCGCTCGCGCTGGGCGCGACGCGCTGGGAGATGATCCGCGGCGCGGTGCTCCCCCATAGCCGCAGCGGCCTCGTCTCCGCGGTGATGATCGGGCTGGGTCGCGCGATGGGCGAGACCATCGCGGTGGCGCTCGTGATCGGATCGTCGGCCAAGATCTCCGCGCAACTCTTCGGCACCGGTGATGCGATGCCCTCGGTGATCGCCAACAACTTCGGCGAGGCTTCCGGCACGTTTCGCTCGGCGCTGATCGCGATGGGCGTCGTCTTGTTCGTCATCACGATCGTGATCGGCGTGCTGGCTCGTGCCGTCGCGGGCCGCGCCGAACAGCGCATGGGTGGTCTGGCGTGACCGCGCCGGCGATCTCGCTGTACGAGCCGGTGCGGGGTCGTAGCCATGCTCACCGGGTTCGGTCGATCACGAACGGCGTGATGAGCGGAGCGATGTGCCTCGCACTGATCGCGGTGCTGATCCCGCTGGTCTTCATCGTGTTCTACGTGGTGAAGAAAGGCGCGGCGGTCGTCGACGCCAACTTCTTGACCGACCCGATCCCGATCCAATCCCGCTACGAGGGTGGGGGAATGGGCCCCGCGATCGTCGGCACGTTGTTGATCACGATTTCGGCGGCGACGATGGCGATCCCACTCGGCGTACTCGGCGGCATCTACCTCAACGAGTACGGGGCCAAGGGGCGGATCGCGCGCGTCGTCCGATTCCTGGCCGAGGTGATGACGGGCGTGCCGTCGATCGTCATGGGCCTGTTCATCTTCACAATCTTCGTGTTGCAGTACGGATTCTCCGGTTTCGCCGGCGCCCTCGCGTTGGGATGCCTGATGCTTCCGGTGGTGATCCGCACCACCGAGGAGATGCTCAAGCTGGTCCCGCGCGAATTGCGCGACGCGAGCTACGCCCTCGGCGGACGCAAGTCGAAGACGATTCGCAAGGTCATCCTTCCCGCAGCCGCGCCCGGAATCGTCAGCGGGGCCCTCTTGGCCGTCGCTCGCGCGGCCGGCGAAACGGCTCCGTTGCTCTTCACGATCCTCACCGTGACGGAGGTCAACACCGATCTCTTCCACGGTCCGAACACCACCCTGTCGGTACAGATCTTCCGCAACGCCACCGCGCTGTTCCCGGCGCAGCAGGCTCGAGGTTGGGGAGCCGCCCTGACCCTCGTGGTCATCGTGTTCGTGTTCACGGTCGCGGCCCGGATCGTGACTGCGGTCTTCTCCCGCAAGGCGGTGGCGTCGTGACGTCGCTCGAGGAACGGAGCGCTCCCATGATCTCGAAGCCGGTGGGTGCGTTCCGAACGCCCCCCGCTAACGTCGCGCCCGTGCAATCGGACGCCGTCGAGCAGCCCGAACCGGTCCGCGAGTTGATCTTCAAGGTTCGTGACGTCGCGGTGTTCTACGACGGGCAGCGAGCCGTGCACGACGTGAGCCTCGACATCGCCGCCAACGAGATCACCGCGATCATCGGTCCGTCCGGTTGTGGCAAGAGCACGTTCATCCGCTGCTTGAACCGGATGAACGACCTCGTTCCGGGGGCCAAGGTCGTCGGGAGCATCCGCTACCACGGCGAGGATCTCCACGACCCGCGCGTGGATCCGGCGGAGGTACGCCGCCGCATCGGGATGGTGTTCCAGAAGCCCAATCCGTTCCCGAAGTCGATCTATGACAACGTGGCGTACGGGCCACGAATCAACAAACTCAAGGTGAATCTCGACGATGTTGTCGAGCAGGTCCTGACCCGCGCGGCATTGTGGGACGAAGTGAAGGGCAATCTGAAGAAGAGCGCGCTCGCGCTCTCGGGTGGTCAGCAACAACGGCTGTGCATCGCTCGCGCGCTCGCGGTGCAGCCCGATGTGATCCTGATGGACGAGCCGTGCTCCGCGCTCGATCCCATCGCCACGTCGCGTATCGAGGACCTCATGGAAGAGCTCAAGCGCGACTACACGATCGTGATCGTTACGCACAACATGCAGCAGGCCGCGCGCGTCTCGGACATGACCGCCTTCTTCACGACCGACGTCGGCGACGACGAACATCGCGTCGGCAAGCTCGTCGAGTTCGCGCCCACGGAGACGATCTTCACGCAGCCCTCGGATCCCCGGACGGAGGGGTACATCACCGGGCGGTTCGGCTGACCCGTGACGAGTTCGGACCGCCGGGTCTCAAGTGTTTCCGACTGACAGCAGAGGTCGACGAGTGCCCAAGGCCACAGCGCCCAGCCGTGAGCTCGCCGAAGTGCGCGCCGAGGCCGAGACTTCGCGCGAAGAGCTCCAGCGGCTCGTGCAGGTTCTCGACGCTGTCGACGGTTGCGTCGTCGTGGCCGATCCTTTCGGCCGGCGGGTCTTGCGCAACGTGGCGGCCGAGCGTTTCGCCGGCGCACGATTGTCGGGCGCCCTCGTGGAACAGGCGGTCAACGAGCTGACCGCCCGCGCGCTCGCAGGAGAGAACGCCGAACGCGAGCTCGAGCTCTTCGGACCGCCTCGCGAGGTCCTGCTCGTGCGGGCCGTTCCGTTGTACGAGGACGGCGAGCTCATCGGCGCGGCTGCTTTCGTACGCGACGTTTCCGAGGCACGCCGCGTGGAATCGGTGCGCCGGGATTTCGTCGCCAACGTGAGTCACGAGTTGAAGACACCGATCGGCGCGCTCGCGCTCCTCGCGGAGACGATGGCATTGAGCGACGACGCGGAGACGTCGCACCGTCTCGCGGAACAGGTACTGCGTGAGGCCGACCGCCTGGGCCGAATCGTCGACGACCTGCTCGATCTCAGCATCATCGAGGCGCAAGAGATGCCCGAGCGGCACCCGATCGGGGTCCGCGCGCTCGTGAATGCAGCAGTCGAACGAGTCCGCGCGGCAGCCGATGTGGCGGGCATCCCGATCTCGGTGGTATCGGTCGATGATGACGCCTCGATTCCCTGCGACCGGCGCCAAGTCGTGAGCGCGATCGCGAACTTGCTCGACAACGCGGTCAAGTACTCCGAGGCGGGCGGCCAGGTCGAGATCTCCGCCGCGGTGTCCGGCGATCGCGCGGTGTTCACGGTTCGAGATCACGGCATCGGAATCCCCTCGCGCGATCTCGAGCGGGTCTTCGAGCGGTTCTACCGGGTGGATCGGGCGCGGAGCCGAATGACCGGGGGCACGGGTCTGGGGCTGTCGATCGTCCGGCACGTCGTGCAGGCGCACGGCGGCGAGGTGATGGTGGATTCTCGCGAAGGCGAAGGATCGACCTTCCAATTGATGTTCCCGAGGGAGACGCATGGCTGACCCGGCAATGATTCTGGTGGTCGACGACGAGCAGTCGTATCGCGACGCGCTCGCGGTGGCCCTCCGGCGGGAGGGATTCGCCGTGGAGCTCGCGGCCGACGGCGTGGAAGCGATCGAGCGATTCGATGCCTGCCGCCCGTCACTCGTGCTGCTCGATGTGATGCTGCCACGGATCTCCGGCATCGACGTGTGCCGTGAGATCAGGACCCGATCTCGAGTGCCGATCATCATGGTCACCGCGCGCAACGCCGAGATCGACGCGGTCGTGGGCCTCGAGGTCGGCGCCGACGACTACATCGCCAAGCCCTTCCGGCTGCGCGAGCTCGTCGCCCGCGTGCGCGCGGCCCTGCGACGGGTCCCGGTCGACGACGTCGAGGTCACCGACGCCGGCGATCTGCTCGAGGTCGGCGACGTGCGACTCGATGCCGCACGCCACGAGGTCCACGTCCGCGGCGAGCTCGTGCCCATGCCACGCAAGGAATACGAGCTCCTCGAAATCCTCCTGGCCAACGCGGGCCGCGTGCTCACCCGTGACGTGCTCATCGACCGTGTGTGGGGTCCCAACTACTACGGCGACACCAAGACGTTGGACGTCCACGTGAAGCGGCTGCGGGCCAAGGTCGAGCTGGACCCGGCGAAGCCCGCCCAGATCGTGACCGTGCG
>Ga0209048_10000398_pt1 | contig 47040 bp, 44 predicted proteins | sample FrelakmetCRP12CR_FD_187146 | JGI IMG/M metagenome (GOLD analysis project Ga0209048, IMG submission 187146) | Freshwater lake sediment microbial communities from the University of Notre Dame, USA, for methane emissions studies - CRP12 CR (SPAdes)... | ecosystem: Environmental > Aquatic >...
CCACGAGACGAGCTCGCCCGCCACGACACCGACGTCGGACGTCGATCGAACGACCACCGAGTACCCCGTGGCGTCGTGCACGCGAGCGCCGGGATCGATCCGAACCACCGAGGCCGGCGGCACCCGAACGGTCTGCGGCGCGAGCACGGCGGCGCCGTCGAGCGCGGTGACCACCTCGACCTCGGCCGGCACACTCGCCGGATTCGCAATGTCGAGATCCGTCGAGACCCCGTCCCGCGCGTCGACGATCGGAAAGCTCCACTCCGGCCCGACTCCGGTGACACCGAGCGTCAACGTGACCCCTCGCCGCGAAGGGAGGGACTTGTTCGCGTCGGCGGGGTCCTTGCGTTCGTCGGTACCGTCGAACGCCTGCGAGGTCTCCGCGACGATCCGACCCGTCCGTGCGTGCACGGTCATCGCGACGACGGATTGACGCCGCACGATGTCGTGCAGCGCCACCGAGACACGCGACCGCCGCGGCACCTCCAGACCCTGGAGCTCCTGGGGCTGCTGCGCACCGGTGTCGGTCAGGAACGCGACGTCGACCTTCGCGTCGCTGCCGGTGGAGTTGAACAGCGCCAGCCACTCCTGCGTTCCCTTCACGGTCGTACCCCCGGCGAAGATCCACGTATCCGAGGGCGCCCGGGCGCACGCGCCGATCGCCAGGTCCCCGTTCCCGGTGATCGAGTGCTCGACGACCGACTGGGCGCCGAACACCTCGACGAGCACACCGGGATCGGCCACGGCCGCGACGTCGCTCACCGCGATCCGCGATTGACCGCGCGCGGGGACTCGAATCCGCTTCGTCGCGGGAGTGGCACCACCACCCGCCATGACCGTGATCACCGCGTCGGCTGCGTGCGCCCCCAGGTTCCCGATGATCACCGTCTCGTCGGCGCGCCCACCGGGAGTCGACGTTCCCTCGGCGCAGTACCACGCCGTCGACGGGGCATCCGGTGGCGGAACCATCGGCCGGCTTCCCACTTCACCCGCGGCGGGACGCGACGCGCGCGAGCTCGATGAGCGTTGCCGGTCGGCGACGATCGCGAACGCGACGAGCGCGCCGATGACGATGATCGTAAGGATGCGCGGGCTGCGAGCCGTGTCCGCCGCGCCGTTCATTGCGCCGGCTCCGATGCGAGCTCACCGCGTGTGACCCGCTGCGCCCGTCGGGCCGCACGCGACCGGTCGCGACGCCGCCGTGTGGCCACCAGGAAGCACACGACGGCGATCCATGCGACAAGGTCCACCACGACCACGATCGTGCGCGCCGTCTGACCGCGGAACGAGAGCGAGACCCGCGCCGCACGAGGAACACGATACGCGTTCGACCAGCCGAAGGCGCGCCGGTGCACCAGCGGCGTAGCGGAAGCCGAAGCCCTCCACCGCGTGTCGAACGACTCGCTCCACAGCAGCGCGCCCGCCGGCAGGGGTTTGGCCGTGGTCCCCGGCAGCGCGACCGCGGTCGCGCCCGAAAGCTCGGCCAACAACGCGGCGCGTTTCGGATCGGACGAGTCGACCGGGATTGTACGCGTGGCGTCGCCCGCGACCGCCGCCGCGATCGGTGCCCACGACTGGTTCTCGTAGAGCTGCAATCCTTCGTCGTGCACGTCGAGCCGGGTGAGATCCAGCTGCCCGGCGAAGGCCGGCCCGAGCCCGGGAATGGCGACGGGATTCGCGTCACCCGGCCCGCGGCGGGACGTGACCGCGATGTACCGAACACCCATCGGTGCGAGCAGGTGGCCGATCCGGTTCGTTCGCGCCGACGCGACGAGATCGATCGACTCCGCGACCAATCGGTCGCCACCGCGGGTCGGCGCGGGCCACAGGTCTCGCGCGTCACCCGATCCGTCTCGGGTCATGCCGAACCCGATGCCCGTCGGTCGGATCGCGGGATCTCCCGGCAACACCGACGGGTCACCCACCCACAGGACACGGAACGCGCCCTCGTCACGTTGCGTCGACATGAACCGGAGCGCACTCGCCCAATCACTTCCCGGGGCGCCCCAACGACCGCTGCCGATGTCGGCGAGGAATCCCACCGCGGGGACGACCAGCGCCACGACCGCGGCCACGGCGGCGAACTGTCGCCATCCGAATCGTGCCCGGCGCACGTCGTCGACGAACACACCGACGCCGAGGCCGATCGCCAAGGCGAGGCCGAGCGCCGCGACCACGAGCGCGGCTTCGGGGGCGGGCATCGCGATGTCGGGCCACCACCGCGAGGGGACCCACACGAACCCGAACCCGGCCAGCGCGATCAGCCACACACGCACACCCCACGCGAACCGGGGGCCATTGCCGATCAGCAACACCACCGCCGCGGCGGCGAGCAGCGCGAAGCCCGTGACTCCTTCACCGGCCGGGCCGGTGTGGAACCGCAACACGTCGGCCAGACCCCAATGGGCCGGGAAAACCCAGCCGAGTGCCGTACGCCCTCCACTGCCGAACAGCGAGAACGGCCACGGCAACAACAAGAGCAGCGCGACTCCCGACGCGATCGCAGCCACGGCGATCGTCCGCCCGGCAAAGCGGGCGCCCCGGACGAGGGGAACCGACAGCAGCATCGACAACGCGATGCCGACGACGAACAGGATCGTCGTCGGGAACACCGCCGCGCTGATCGCCACGAGCACCGCGAGGGCAAGCACGGGCCGGGCCCGCGGCCGCCGCGGGGAGACATCGCCGTGCCCGAATGCCGTGCCCGACGCGCGCCACAGCGCCGAAACGATGAACGGGGCGAGCGCGAAGAACACCAGCGGGCCGAATCGTCCGGTCCCCAGCATGTTCCGGGCGACCGGATTCGTCGCGTAGGCGAAGGCTGCCGCGGCGGCAGGCACGCTCGACGGTGACAGCGACCGGGCGCACCGGTACACACCGAACGCCCCGACCGGCACCGCGGCGAGCACGACGACGGTCTGTGCGAACGACACGTGACCGAGGAACGCGAGGGTCGTCGTCCCGAGCAGGACGAAGACCGGCGACGCGGGAAGCGCGTGACCCACTCCCGAGTACCGCCAGCCCGATCCGAACGTCGACCACGCGTCCCGGAATCCGGGCCAGTGGAGAAACGAACCGACCTCGGGGACGTGACCGGAGATGAAACCACGGGAACCCACGAGATACGCGACCGCGAGCAGGATCCCGCCGACCGCGAGCGGCCGGCGCGCCCGGCGGGCCGTCGTCCCCATGAACTCCCGGCCGGCCACGGACATGGTGTGGAGACGGTCCTCCGTGTGGAGCCGTCGCGAGAAGTACAGCGCGGCGCGTGCGCTCCCCCGTATCTGGAGGTACCGCAACTCACGATCGCGCACGGTACGGGCACGTTGCACCGGGCGACGGGCCGCGCGCCATCGCGCCGGATGCGCGAGGTTGCCGATCCACGCGCCGAGGATCGAGCGGGCCCGCTTCCGGCGCCCGGTGATCAGTAGTCCGATCGCCTCGAGCGCGGCGACCAGGACCCCCAGCGGTACGGTCCACAACAACGTCGCGGACGAATACGACTTCAGGACGGTGCGCACACGCGTGCTGTCGGCGGCCACCACGCCCGACCGCTCGGCCCGCGGCTGTCCCTCCGTGGTCTGGCGATGGGCGGCCCACGCGTCCGGCACGACCAGGACCCGGCCGCCGGCGAGGCGGGTACGCCAGCACAGGTCGAGGTCCTCGGCGCCGGGGAACGCCTCGGCGTCGAATCCGCCGAGCTCGACGAAGAGGTCCGCGCGCACCAGCATCGCGGTGCTCGAGACGTAGAAGACATCGCGCACGCCATCGTGCTGTTCCTGATCGAGCTCGCCGGGTTCGATCCCACTGAAGGGCACACCGAAGCGGTCGATGGCGAGACCGACCTCCAGCAGGATCTCGGGGTTGTCCCACCGCACGAGCTTGGGCCCGAGCGCCGCCGCGTTGGATCGGAACGCCTCCTCGACCAGGAGTCGCGTGCAGAAGGCGTCCAGGGCGACGTCGTCGTGCAGGAACAGCAGGAACGTGGCTCCCTGCACCGTCTCGAGCGCCACGTTGGCGGCGGCGGCGAACCCGCTCGCGTCCGTCCGCCGGACGAAGGCATGGGGCAGGACGGCGGCCACCCGGGAGGTCGGATCGGAATCGGAGCCGGCGTCGATCACCAGGACGGTCAGGTCGGGGTAGTCCTGATCCCGGAGGCCCGCCAGCGTCGCCTCGAACCATTCGCCCGGATTCTTCGTCACGACCACCGCGACGACGGGCGGCGGGGAGCCCGGCGGCTCCGACGCCTCCGGAAGGGAGTCCGCGGGAGCCGAATCGAGGACGGTCGGCCCTCCAGCAGGGGTGTCGTGGGTCTCCATGAGGCGGCGGGAGCATACCAACCCGGCCATCGACATGGCCCTTCACCTGCTGTGATGCGCGAATCAGGCCTCGGCGGCCTCTCGAGTGCTTCCTAGAGTTACACACCGTGCTGTAAACTTCATGCAGTTCTCGTTCACCCCCGGTTGGAGCCCCCAAGGAGTCAGACCATGGAACTCGACGTCTACAAGACCCTCCAGGACTCGGCCTACATCGCCGTGGGCGTCGGCGTCATCGGCGCCCAGAACATCGGAACCCGGGCCAAGGCCGCCCAGGCCCGGATCCAGGCCCTCGCCGACGACGTGTGCGACCGCGTCGCCCTCGAGGTCCCCCGGCCCGACACCAAGGCACTCGTCGACCAGGCCCGTGATGCCGGCACGAAGGCCCAGGCGCAGGCCAAGCAGGTCACCACTCGCCTGGGCGCGCAGACCAAGGGCCTCGTCGGGCGCGCGGAACCGATCGTGGTCGACTTCCGCTCCCGGGTCGAGCCGCTGACCGAGCAGCTCCAGGCGCTGCCCGACCAGATCGCCAAAGCACTCGACGCGAGCCGCCAGCGCGTCCGCCCGCGAACCGCCCGCGCGTCGTAGCCCGCAGCTCCGTCTCGGGGCGCGCCCTCCCGGCACTAGCCTGCGACCCATGTTGGCGGCGTTGGCGGGTGGAGTCGGAGCGGCGCGCTTCTTGCGCGGGCTGGTGAGCGTCGTCGATCCTCGCGACGTCACCGTGGTCGTCAACACCGCGGACGATGACGTGTTCCATGGGCTCCACGTCGCCCCGGATCTCGACAGCGTGACGTACACGCTCGCGGGTGCCCACAACACCGAACAAGGTTGGGGCCTCGCCGGCGAGACTTTCGCCGCCATCGATGCGCTCGAGCGCTACGCGGTGCCGACCTGGTTCCGCCTCGGTGATCGTGACCTCGCCACACACCTCTTTCGCACCGAACGCCTGCGCGCCGGCGCGACACTCTCGGAGGTCACACGCGAGATCACGGAGGCGTGGGGTGTACGAAGCCGGTTGTTGCCCATGACCGACGGCCGCGTGTCGACGCGCATCGAATGTGTCGACGCGAGCGGTTCGACCGTCGACTACCGGATGCAGGAGTGGTTCGTGCGCGAGCGCGCCGAGCCGGTCGTACGAGCCGTGCACTTCGACGGCGCCGCGAGCTCGACGGCCGCGCCGGGCGTGCTCGAGGCCCTCGAACGGGCCGAGCGCATCATCATCTGCCCGTCGAACCCCGTGATCTCCATCGCGCCGATCCTCGCGGTACCGGGTATCCGTGACGTCCTGGTCCGTCGGCGTGACCGTGTCGTCGGCGTGAGCCCGATCATCGGCGGCGCCCCGGTCAAGGGTCCCGCCGACCGCCTGATGGCGCCGCTCGGGATCGAGGTGTCCTGCGTGGGGATCGCGAAGGAGTACGCGCCGCTGTGCCGCGCGCTGGTCATCGACGAACGCGACCGTGCGCTCGCGGATGGCGTGGCCGCCGCGGGCGTCGTACCGGTCGTGTGCGACACCTTGATGACCGACGCGCGCGTCGCGGCGGCGCTCGCCCGGCACGCGATCGACGCGGTCGGCGCCGCGGCCTGATCATCGTGCGTTCGCTCACCATCTTCGCGGTGGAAGGCGTCGGCGAGATCCGTCCCGGCGACGTGTTGGCCGACGCGATCGCCCGCGCCGCAACGGCGCAGGGCACGCCCCTCGAAGACGGCGACTGCCTCGTCGTCACCCAGAAGGTCGTCTCCAAGGCCGAGGGACGCCTGGTCGCCCTCGATCCCGATGACGCGACCGCCCGTCGGGCCCTGATCGAACGCGAATCGGCACGTGTGCTGCGCCGTCGAGCCGACTTGTTGATCACCGAGACGCACCATGGCTTCGTGTGCGCCAACGCCGGAATCGACGTCTCGAACGTCGGCATCGGTACCGCCGCACTGCTCCCGATCGATCCCGATCGGTCCGCACGACGCGTTCGCGATGGCGTACGCGCGCTCCACGGGATCGACGTCGCGGTGATCATCTCCGACACGTTCGGTCGCGCGTGGCGCCAAGGACTCACCGACGTGGCAATCGGCGTGAGCGGACTGGCCGCCATCGTCGATCTCAAGGGCACGCTCGACGCCAACGGTCGCGCGCTGCGCGTCACCGAGATCGCCGTCGCCGACGAGGTGGCGGGTGCCGCCGACCTCGTCATGGGCAAAGCGCGGGGCATCCCGGCCGGTGTCGTCCGCGGTCTCGACGAGGAGTGGTTCCGGGAGAGCACGGCCCGGGAGTTGATCCGGCGACCCGCCGAGGATCTCTTCCGGTGAGCGAGCGGATTCCCGAGCTCATCGCCCGTCGTCGATCGATCCGGGCGTTCACGACCGATCTGGTTCCTCGCTCCCGCGTCGACGCGATGATCGAGGCCGCGTGCCTCGCTCCGGCACCACACCATTCGCGTCCGTGGCGATTCGTCGTGATCGACACACCGGCGGCCAAGCAGGACCTGGCGACGGGCATGGGTACCCGCTGGCGCACCGACCTCACCCGCGACGGCGTGGAGGAACGCCGGATCGACGAGCTCGTCGACCGTTCCCACGCGAAGTTGCTGGCGGCGCCGGTTCTCGTGCTCGGTTGCCTGACCTGGGACGGCCTCGACCGCTATCCCGACGACCGACGCCAACGAGCGGAGTGGGGTATGGCCCTGCTCTCGCTCGGCGCGGCGACGCAGAACCTCATGTTGGCCGCGACCGAAGCCGGCTACGCGTCGTGCTGGGTGGCCGCGCCGATCTTCTGTCCGGAGGCCGCGCGCGACGCACTGCATCTCCCCCTCGAATGGCTCCCGCACGCGCTGGTCATGCTCGGTCGCGCGGACCCCGGGTTCCGGGCGCGGCCACGCCCGCCCGTGGCGATCGAGTCGTTGCGGACCTTGCGCTGAACGACGCGGCGCTCAACGACGCTCCGGCGAACGACTGCGCGGCGATCAGGGACGGGGACGGCGTCAGCGCCGGCCGGTCTGCGGTTGGGCGCGGAAGTAGTCGATCGTGGCGGTGACGCCGTCTTCGAGCGAGGTGAACGGCTTCCATCCGAGATGGATCGCGGCGCGGCCCGGATCCAGCGCCGAGCGTTGGAGCTCACCGAGGCGCGGGGGCGCGTAGCGGGCCGGGTCCTTGAAACCCGCGACGCGGGCCATCACGTCGAACAGGTGCTGCACGCTGGTCTCGATCCCGGTCCCGATGTTGACCACGAGGCCGCCGCCCTTCTCCATCGCCCGGACGCAGGCGTCGACGACGTCGTCGACGAACACGAAGTCACGGGTCTGGCTGCCATCGCCGAAGATCGTGGGCCGTTCCTTCGCGAGGAACTTCCCGGTGAAGATCGAGACGACTCCGGCCTCGCCGTGCGGATCCTGGCGGGGACCGAAGACGTTCGCGAACGCGAGGGCCGTGTACTCGAGGCCGTGGATCGTCCGGTAGTAGTGCAGATAGTCACCAACGGCCTTCTTCGCCACGCCGTACGGCGACTCCGGGCGCTGGGGGTGCCCTTCGCGAATCGGAAGATCCTCGGGCGTGCCGTAGATCGTCCCGCCCGAGCTCGCGAACACGACCTTCTTCGTCCGCGCCGCAACCGCGCCCTGGAACACGTTCAAGGAGCCGATGATGTTGACCTCGGCATCGAATGCCGGACGGGCAACCGACACCCGCACGTCGGCCTGCGCGGCCAGATGGAAGATCACATCGGGCTTGCGGTGCACGATGAGGTCCGTGATCGCGGGCGACCGGATGTCGAGGCGGTGGAACGAGAACCGCCGGCTGCGCTGGGCGCGGGCATCGGCGAGGTTGCCGAGCGCACCCGTCGTCAGGTCGTCGACGACGTCGACCTCGTGCCCTTCGGCAAGCAGCCGATCCGCGAGCGTCGATCCGATGAAGCCGGCGCCTCCGGTGACGAGAGTCCTCATCGCGACAGTCTCACCGCGGAGACTCCGATCGGGCCACCCGGGCCCATGATCGACCGTGTCCCATCAGCCGACGGGACGATGAATGCGGGCGCCGCTGAGCCTGGCGCCCTCGGCGACCACGGCGTCGGCACCGATGATCGTGTGCCCGGTCGCGCTCCCACCGGCTTCGAGCGCGCTCGTGGGCCCGAGCACGGAATCGATCGCCTCGGCGTGCGCATCGAGTCGGGCGTTGTCGAGCAGGACCGACCGCACCACACGGGACCCGGCACCGACCGAGCAGCCGGCGCCGAGCACGGAACCCTGGACGCGTGCGCCGGGTCCGAGCCGGCAGTTCGCGCCCAGCAGCACCGGCGCGACCAGCTGTGCATCGTCGGGAACGATGACCTCGCCCTGGGTCCAGATCCCGGGTCGGACCTCGATCGCCCCCGGCGCCGGAGGGAAGCCGAGGCGACCGGCCAGGACGTCGGCATGGGCCTGGAGGTACTTGTCCGGCGTTCCGATATCCAGCCAATAGGCGTCGCTGCGCGTCGCGAACAACAGCCCCCGCTGCTCGAGCATACGCGGGAACGTCTCGCGCTCGATCGACACCGTCAGCCGGCGCGGGATGCGCGCCAGCACCGACGGTTCGAGCACGTACGTGCCCGCGTTGATCCAGTCCGTCGGCGCCTGACCGGGCGGAGGCTTCTCGACGAACGCCACCACCTCGCCGTCGTCGCGGGTCGGGACCACTCCGAAGGCCGACGGATCGTCGACGCGGGTCAGCGCGATCGTGGCCTCGGCGCCACGCTCTTCGTGGAACGCGAGCATCGCCGTCAGATCGAGCGTCGTCAGGACGTCGCCGTTGCAGACGATGACACGTTCCTCGATGCCGTCGGCCGCATAGCGGATGCCGCCCGCGGTGCCCAGGGGTTCGTCTTCGACGCGGTAGCGAAGCTTGACATCTGCGAAGGTCGAGCTCGGGAAGTGCTCGCGGAACGCGTCGGGCAGGTAACCGAGCGAGAGCACGACCTCGTCCACGCCGTGGCTCGCCAGCCAGGTGAGCTGACGCTCGAGGAACGCCTGGTTCGCGATCGCCAGCAATGGTTTCGGCGTGGTGTAGGTGAGGGGACGCAAGCGAGTGCCTTCACCACCCACGAGCACGATTGCCTTCATGGCCGGGATGCTCTCATGTCGTCGGCGTGACGCCGGGAACCGCAGGCACGGTCGGAGTCGGAATCGTCGGGATCGGAATCGTCGGGGCCGCGGGCAGCGGCACGGTCGGGACCGTCGGCACCGGAACCGTCGGCACCGAGACCGTCGGGGCCGTCGGGATCCCGGGGACCGTCGGAGCGGTCGGTGCCGTCGGCGCGGTCGGGACACCGGGAGCGGCCGAAACGTTCGACGACCCCCCGGGCACCGAGTTCGCCACCGGGACTCCGGTGCTGCTCGTCGTGGTCGTGTCGTTGGGGTTCCCGGATCGCCGTGCCGCGACCACCGCAAAGGTGCCGAGCACGATGATCACCACGGTCAGGCCCGACCAGAACTGCGCGCCAGCGCCGCGCCGACCCCGCTGGGTGCTCGCCTTCTGCGGCGGGCGAGCGGGTCTGTTCCGTGGTTTCGCCATGACGGAGGGTGAGATTAGCCGTTGACCCGGGCCGCCCTGCGATGGAGCGGAAGCAGGTGGACCGTCACGGCCAACAGGGTGCGGATCGCGAGGTACGCGGCCGCCGCGGGCAGGAGCAGGCGCCGGGTCCCGGTCCACCGACGCGTCGCGAAGCGGTACAGGGACCGGTGGTGCTCGATGATCATGCGCACCGGCCGGCCCGCCGTGCTCACCCCCTGCACATGGAGGACCCGACCGGCGGGTTCGTAGCGCACGCCCCAACCCGAGCGCCGGAGTCGCCAGCACAGGTCGACGTCCTCGACGTACATGAAGTAGCCCTCGTCCCAGCCGCCGACGTCGTCGAGCGCGTCGCGACGGAGCCAGATCGCCGCGCCCGACACCCAGTCGACGTCCCGGGCCTCGGTCCAGTCGGCGTCGAGCCGGCGGTAACGGCGGGTGAAGGGATTCGACTTCCACACCAACCCGAAGATCCCGTGCCCGACCGCGTCGAGCGTCGACGGCACCTGCCGGGCCGACGGGTACACGGAACCGTCGGGATTCCGGATCGACGGCCCGGCCGCACCGAGGCGGGGGGCCGCACCGAAATCCGCGAGCATCGCCGCGGCCGTGCCCGCGTCGACGATCAGATCCGGATTGCAGACGGCGACGATCGGCGCGGTCGTGGCCGCGATGCCGAGGTTGGCTGCCCGTGCGTAGCCGAGGTTGGCACCCGGACGCAGCACGACCACACCGGGGCTCTCGCGCTCGAGCGCCGCACACGAACCGTCCGTCGAGCCGTTGTCGACGACGACCACCTCCGGAGCGCTCCCGCCCGACGCGTCGGCGAGCAACGACTGCACGCAGGCCACGAGGTGCGCGCCCGCGTTGTAGTTCACGACGACCGCCGCCCACTGCGCCATTACGGCATGGCCTCCGCGTAGGCCGACCACGTGCGGTCGGCCGCGAGCGCCCAACTGAACGACGCCGCGCGATCACGACCCCGCTGTGCGAGCTCGACGCGGCGTTCTTCGCTCGCCAGCACGAGCGCGAGTGCCTCGCCGAGCGCGTCGTGATCGAACGGATCGACCAGGACCGCGGCATCCCCGGCCGACTCGGGAAGGGCCGACGCGTCCGCGGTGATCACCGGCGCACCGCACGCCATCGCCTCGAGCACCGGCATGCCGAATCCCTCGTAGAACGAAGGAAAGACGAACGCGACGGAGGACGCGTACAGCGCGGCGAGCTCGTGACGCGAGAGCGATCCCTCGCTCACCACGATGCGCGCCTCCAGGCCGTTCCGGCGGATGTGCTCGTCGATCGACCCACCGAGCCATCCCTGCGGTCCATGCAGCACCAGCGTCAGCTCGGGCGACGCGCTCGCGTTCGCCTCGAACGCGCTGATGACCGCGTGCACGTTCTTGCGCTGCTCCTGGGTGCCCACCCAGAGCACGAAGGGTTCCGTGATCCCTCTGCTCGCCACGAGCTCGCGGGCCGTGCCGGCTTCCGGAACCGGCATGGAGACGCCGTGGGGAACCACCCGGATGCGTTCCGGGGCGATGCGCAGCATGTCCTCCACCTCGCCGGCGGTGTGGAGCGACGGACAGATCACGATGTCGGCATCGCGCGCCGTGAGCTGCGCGCCGCGCTTGAGAGCCATCCGCGACTCCCGCGAATAGCGCTCCGGAAACCGCAACGGGGCGAGGTCGTGGATCGTCACCACGAGTCCGGCCGAGCCGGCCGGCGGCACGACCGGGCCCGGCGCATGGATCACGTCGATCGGTCCACACACGGTGTCGGGTGCCGGTCGCCGGTGCTCGGCCCACGAACGATAGAGCTCGGCCCGCTCGAGTCGATACTGCTCCCGTCGCATCGGGAGATCGACCACATCACGAGGAACCGCCGGGTGTGACGCGTGGAACAACACGACGTCATCGGCGGAACCGCGCGCCACCAGGGCCGACGCCAGGGCCCGCGTGTAGATCCCGACACCCGTCGGCACCCGCTGGAACATCGGCTCCGCGTCGAGGCCGACCCTCATGTGGGTCGCTCGACCACGGCGTCACGCATCACTCGCCGCGGCCGCGGCTCGATACCAATCGAGCGTGCGGGTCAAGCCGTCACGCAACGGGACCTCCGGCTCCCATCCCAGACGTTGCGCGGCCTTGGTGATGTCGGGACGCCTCCGCACGGGATCGTCGGCGGGAAGCGGCAGGAAGTCCAGGGCCGAGGACGACCCGGTGAGCTCGAGCACGAGATCCGCGAGTTCCCGAATCGTGAACTCGTCGGGATTCCCGATGTTGATCGGACCGGCTTCGTCGGAATCGAGCAAGGCCAGGATGCCGCGCACCTCGTCGTCGACGAAACAGAACGAGCGCGTCTGGTGGCCGTCGCCGTAGATCGTGATCGGATCGCCGCGGAGGGCCTGGACGAGAAAGTTCGAGACGACCCGTCCGTCGGCCGGATGCAGACGGGGACCGTACGTGTTGAAGATCCGCACGATCGCGGTGTCGACGTCGAAGGTACGGCGATACGCCATCGTCAGCGCTTCGGCGAACCGCTTGGCCTCGTCGTACACGCTCCGGGGTCCGACGGAGTTGACGTTGCCCCAGTACTCCTCGGGTTGGGGATGCACCTCGGGGTCGCCGTAGACCTCGCTGGTGGACGCGAGCAGGAACCGGGCGCCGGATCGACGGGCCAGTTCGAGCGCGTGGTGGGTACCACGCGAGCCCACCATGAGCGTCTCGATCGGGTGAGCGAGATACTCCGGAGGGCTCGCGGCACTGGCGAAGTGCAGCACCGCATCGACGTCTCCGGTGACGTCCATCGACTCGCTGACATCGTGTTCGACGAACTCGAAGCCCCCACGCGGTCGCGCCGCGTCGAGGTTGGCGAGCGAGCCCGTCAGCAGATTGTCCATGGCGACGACCCGCCACCCGCGGTCGAGCAGCGCGTCGCAGAGATGCGAACCGAGGAACCCGGCCCCGCCGGTGACGACGGCTCTGGGCATCAGCGACCGACCCCAACGTACCGGAATCCCCGCCGGCGCATGGCGGCCGGGTCGAGGAGGTTGCGGGCGTCGACGATGCTGGGAGTGCCCATGACCTCGCCGAGCCGCTCGAAGTCGAGCCAGCGGTAGAGATCCCATTCGGTGAGCACCGCGAGCACCGCCGCGCCACGGGCTGCTTCGTAGGGATCGGTGACGATCTCCACTCCGTCGAACAGGCGGGTGGCCGACTCCCCCGCCGCAGGGTCGTGCGCTCGCACCAGCGCCCCCTGCGCGCGCAACCGTCCGATGATGTCGATCGACGGGGAGTCCCGGACGTCGTCGGTGTTGGCCTTGAAGGTGAGTCCCCAGACCCCGATGGTCACACCGGACACGTCGCCACCGGCCGCGGTCACGATCTTGCCCACCACTCGATCGCGTTGCTCCCGATTCACTTCGATCACGCCTTCGAGCAACCGGAAGTCGTAGCCCGCGACCTGTGCCGTGTGGAGCAGCGCCGCCGTGTCCTTGGGGAAGCACGAGCCCCCGTATCCGGGCCCCGGGTGCAGGAATTCGGAACCGATCCTCGTGTCGTATCCCATTCCGAGGGCGACCTCGCGCACGTCCGCGTCCACCGCCTCGCAGAGGTTGGCGATCGCGTTGATGAACGAGATCTTCGTCGCGAGGAACGCGTTCGACGCGTACTTGATGAGCTCCGCCGATGCCGGATCGGTGACCACGGTCGGGGCCTGCAACGTGCGGTACAGCTCCGACACGCGGACGGCAACCTCCGGGTCGTCACAGCCCACCACGACGCGGCTCGGGTTGAGGAAGTCGCGAACGGCGGTGCCCTCGCGCAGGAACTCCGGGTTGGATGCGACGCTGATGTCCTCGATCGACGCGCCGGCTTCGGAGAGCACCCGCTGCACCAGACGCGTGGACCCCACCGGGACCGTTGATTTGTTGATGACGACGGAACCGGAACGCAGGCCCGCGGCGATCTCGCGCGTCGCGGCCTCCACGAACGAGAGATCCGCGGCGCCGTCGTCGCCTTGAGGAGTGGGAACGCAGAGGAACACGAACTCGGCCCCTCGCACCGCGGTGAGCGCCCCGAGGACGAAGCTCAACCGGCCCGACGAAAGACCTTCCTGGAGGAGCTCGTCGAGACCCTCCTCGAGGATCACGGTCTCCCCTTTGGACAGCCGACGGACGCGATCCGCGTCGACGTCGGCGCACCGAACGGAGTGCCCGAGGTGGGCGAGACACGCGGCCGTGGTGAGCCCCACGTATCCCGCACCGACGACCGCAACTTCACTCATCGACTACCTCCATGTCACTCATCGACTCCCTCCATGTACTCGCGCAGCGCCTCTCGCCACGCCCGCAACGGTTCGATCCCCGCGAGACGCAGACCCAGGTCGTCGAGGACCGAATACGCGGGCCGCGCCGCCGGTCGGGGGAGATCCGGCGTGGCCAACTTCGCGATCGCGTTCGCGTCGAGTCCTCGCAGTTCGAGCGCGGCCACACCGAAGCCGTGCCGCGAGCATTCGCCACCGTTCGCGACATGGAACAGGCCCGCCCGTCGTTCGGAAGCAAACCGTACGAGCACGCGGGCGAGGTCGGGAGCGTAGGTGGGCCCTCCGGTCTGGTCGTCGATCAGACCGGTCAGTTCCCCGCGCTCGAACGCTCCCAACACCCACGACACGAAGTCGGCACCGCGGTTCCCGAACACCCACGACGTGCGCGCGATCGACCAGGAACCGCAGTGACGCTCGAGCTCCGCCTCGCCGCCGAGCTTCGAGCGTCCGTAGTGCGAGATGGGGTTGACCGCGTCCCATTCGTGATAGGGACGATCCGATGCGCCGTCGAACACGTAGTCGGTTGACACGTGCACGACATGAGCGCCGACCCGATCGCAAGCGACGGCCAGATTCCGAACCCCCATGGCGTTCGCGTGGTACGCGGCGACGGGATCGACCTCGCATCCGTCGACGTTGGTCATCGCGGCACAGTTGACCACGGCGTCGGGAACCCACGTACCGACGACTTGCTCGACGCGGTCGCGATCCGCGAGGTCGAGATCACTCCGGGCGAGCGCGAGCACCTCGTGGTGCGACTCGGTCGCGAGCAACGCGACGGTCGCGATGCCAACCTGCCCGCCGGCGCCGGTGATCAGGATGCGCACGGCAGATCTACCGCACGCCCGACGGATCCCGGTCGGTCCAACCCGACTCGACCACGGGTGCCCGATCGCGCAGCGGCTCCCACCACTCGCGGTGGTCGGCATACCAGCGGATCGTCTCGCGGATACCGGCGTCGACCGCGATCTTGGGCTCCCAGCCGAGCTCGGCGCGGATCTTGGACCAGTCGAGGAGGTAGCGGCGATCGTGACCGGGCCGATCGGGGACGATCGTGACAAGGGATTCGGGTTTGTCGAGCTCGCTCAGCACGAGATCGGTGATCTGTCGCACCGAGAGCTCGACGCCGGTGCCGACGTGATACGTCTCCCCGACGCGGCCCCGCTCGAGGATGAGATCGATCGCGTCGCAGTGATCGAGGGCGTGGATCCACTCGCGCCGGTTCTCACTGGACTCGTACATCGGGAGGGGCGCATCGTCCAAGGCCAGCGTGGTGAAGAGCGGCAGCACCTTCTCGGGAAACTGGAACGCTCCGAAGTTGTTCGCACAGTTGGTGATCGTCACCGGGAGATCCCACGTCTCGTAGTAGCACCGCACCACGTGGTCGCCCCCCGCCTTCGACGCGTTGTACGGCGTCCGCGGCCGGTACGGGGAGTCCTCGGTGAAGATGGCCGCGTCGTCGTCGAGGGGGAGATCGCCGTAGACCTCGCACGTCGAGACGTGGTGGAACCGCGACACCCCCACCCGTCGCGCCGCTTCGCACAGGCCCTGGGTACCGAGAACATTGGTGCGGAAGAACCGGGCCGGGTCGAGCACGGCGAGGCTGTTGTGCGACTCGGCCGCGAAATTGACCACCACATCGATCGCATGCTCACGCAGCACGCGCTCGACGAGATCCGTATCGCCGATGTCACCCTGCACGAAGCTGATCCGGTCCTCGACCTCGGCCAGGTTGGGCCGGTTTCCCGCGTAGGTGAGCAGGTCGAAGGCCACGACGTGGTCCCCCGGCTCCTTGGCCACCCGATTGCGGACGTAGTTCGAGCCGATGAACCCGGCGGCGCCGGTCACGAGGATACGCATGTCCGGAATCCTACGAGACGACCCGCCCGAGGCGGCAGTCCGGGCCCGCCGACCCCGTCAGCAGCCCTGCGGCTTGGGCGCGGTCGGGGCCGTTTGGCCCGGGACGGTCTTCGGCTTCGCGGTCGTGGTGGTCGAGCGCGCCGACGGGACGGTGGTGGCGAGCCCCGGAGCCCGTATCCCCTGGAAATCGCTGCGCAACACCACCACGACGTCGGCGGCCGTGATGGATGCGTCGGGGACGAGGGTCCCGACCCCACCGAGGTAGCTCTGAACCAACCGGGCCTGATCCTGCGCACCGGCGCGGTATCGGACCTCGGTGGCCGGGCCGGAGCCCGTCGCGTCGCCGACGCCGGCCGGACTGAAGCCGGCCTGTTGGAGAGCCGAGATGGTGGAACCCGCCAGCCCGCCCCGCCGGGTCCCGTTCAGCACCCGGACGTGCACCGACGACGGGAGCACCTTCGGTGCCGCGGTCGGTGTGGACGGCGCCCCGAACTGGCGCAATCGGGCGAGCAGCGGTCCGGACGCGGCGTCGTTGGGATACAGGACCGCCTGCGCCCGGTACATCGGACCGTTCTTCCACGGGAAGGTCTGCGACTCGAGTTGAGTCGGATCGGTCGGGTTGATGTGGAGGAACGCGCCGATCAGACCGAGGATGTCGCCTCGTGACAGCCGGGTGTCCTTCGTGAGACCCTTGCCCAGGGCCCGATCGGCGATCTGGCGCGCCTTCGAGAAGCTGCCGACCGCCTGGTGGACCGATTCCGACGCGAGCTTGCGCAGGAAGTCCTGCTGGCGTTTGATGCGCCCGATGTCGGCCGTCGGGTCGCTGCGCCACTTCCCACCCACGTACTCCTCGTAGTGGCGGGAACGAACGAACGCGAGGGCGTCCGAACCACCGAGCCGGTAGCACCCGGCGCCGAAGCCGGCCGCCTTGAGACCGGTGACGGTGTCGCGCGCGGGAGCCGGGAAGTAGATCGTCACTCCGCCGATCGCGGCGACGATGCCCTGGAAGCTCCGGAAGTCGACCTCGAGGTAGTGATTGATGTCGATATCGAAGTTGGCCTTGATGGTGTCGATGATCTTCTGGGGTCCGTAGTTGTACGCCGCGTTGATCTTGGACTTGCCCACACCCGGGATGTCGACGAGAAGGTCGCGCGGGAACGACACGAGCAGGATGTGCTGCGCCGACGGGTCGACGTGCACGACCATGATGGTGTCGGACCGTTGCCCGCTCTGGTCCTTCGCGTTGCCGAAGGACTGTGCTTCCTGCGGGTCGGCGACGAAGGCACGCGTGTCGGAGCCGATCAGGAGGAAGTTGCCGGCGTGCGCCTCCGGCGGCTCCTCGGCCACCTTCACGTCGACCTGCTTGAACTTCCCGAGCTCGTTGTCGATGCCCCAGTTCACCGCCACGACGCCGCCCACGGTGACCACGCCGGCGATGAGCAACGCGATGGCGAAGCGCACGAACCAGGCGCGCACGAAGAAACTCGAAGGGCTCACGGTAGGTTCAACGTACCAGCCTCGCCGGCAGTTCCCGGGACGCCCCGATACCCGCTACCGGCATTTCTGCCGCGGCAGCGGGGGTTCCACCACCGGGACGACCGGTCGAGCGACCGGCCTGCTGCCCGCCGCCGCGGTCGTCGGCGGCGCCGCGCGGCGGGTGACGCTCGCGCCCGCCCCCGGATGCCCCGAGGTGGACGACGCGCCGGCGGACGGGGCGGTGGTCGGCTGCGAACGGAGCCGGGCCAGCTGACCGGCCGCCGTCGGGGCGAGATACAACACGTCGGCCCCTTGTTGGCGCGGACCGCCCTGGGTGTCCAGCGTCACCATCTCGATGCTGCGCGGATCGTTGGGATCGACGTGCTGGAACACGGTGAGCAGTTGGAACACCTGCGCCCGGCCGAACCGCCGATCGGCCCGGAGCTTGGGGAGGAGGGCGTCGACGACACGCAGGGCGCGGATCGGGCTGTTGAGCGACTTCCGCACCGCTTCGCTCGCCACCTCGCGCATGAAGGCTTGCTGCCGCTTGATGCGACCGAGATCCGGAATCGCGTCGGCGAGGACCCATCGACCGTTCCTCACGACGTAGTAGTGACGCGCCCGGACATAGGCCAGCGCGTCCTCACCATTGAGCCGGTAGGTCCCCGCGGAATGGATGTGCAGGCCGGTACAGATGTCGTACGTGGGGGCGTCGAACGTCACGTGCACGCCGCCCACGGCATCGACGATGCCACGGAAGCTCTCGAAGTTGACCTCGAGGTAGTGGTTGACCGGCAACCCGAAGTTCCGCTCGACGGTCGACACCATCGCCTGCGCCCCGGCGTTGTACGCGGCGTTGATCTTCTGATGCCCGTGACCGGGAATCGCCGCCCAGAGGTCACGCGGAACGGACACGAGCAACGCGTGGTGAGCCTTCGGATCGACACGCACGATCATGATCGTGTCCGATCGCTGCCCGGCCTCCGCGTTCGCGCTCCCGAAACGCGACGCATCCGTGCTCTTCTTGACGAACGACCGGGTGTCCGATCCGATGAGCAGGTAGTTCTGCGCTGCCGTCATCGGCGCGACGCGTACCGCGACGTCGACGCGACGGATCCCACCGAGCTTCGCGTCGATACCGAGATTCGTGGCCACGACCGCACCCGTGGTGAGCGTCGTGATCACGCCGAACGCGATGAGAACACGGAGCGCGAAAGCGCGGCGCATCGGCGAGCGTCTCGGGGGCATCCGAAGACCGTATCGGGCGCGACGCCATGATCTCGGGCGCGGTTTCCGGGGCCTGCGCCGCTCGGTTGCTCGTTGTTGCCCCTACGTGTCGATCGGCAGGCCGAGTCCCCGAGCCAGCACCAGCCGCTGGATCTCGCTCGTTCCCTCGCCGATCTCGAGGATCTTGGCATCGCGATACAGGCGCGCGACGAGCGACTCCTCCATGAAGCCGTACCCGCCGTGGATCTGCACGGCGTCACGCGTCGCGGTGACGGCGATCTCGGTGGCATACAGCTTCGCCATCGCGGCCGCCTGGCGAATCGGAAGGCCCCGATCCCGGAGGTGCGCGGCCTTGTACGTGAGGTTGCGCGCGTTCTCCACCGCGACGGCCATGTCGGAGCACTTGAAGGCGACGGCCTGGTACCGACCGATCGGCCCCCCGAAGGCCTGCCGGGTCTTGGCGTAGTCGACGGACAGCTCGAGACATCGCTGCGCGAGCCCGACAGCGAGCGCCGCGACCGCGATGCGTCCTTCGTCGAGGATCTTGAGGAACGTCGAGAGTCCGGCCCCCCGTCCCCCGAGGAGACGGTCTTCGGGAACGCGACAGCCATCGAAGACCAGCTCGTGGGTATCGCTCGCGTGCCACCCGAGCTTCCGGTACGGGGGCTGCACGAGAAATCCCGGCGTACCGCTGTCCACCACGATCGCGCTGATCTCGTCGGGGCCCGTTCGGGCGGTGATCGTGACGCACTTGGTGATCGGCGTTCCCGAGTTCGTGATGAAGGTCTTCTGCCCGTCGATCACCCACTCGTGCGTGGCGGGATCGAGCTCGGCTCGCGTGCGCGTGGCGCCGGCGTCGGAGCCGGCTTCGGCCTCGGTGAGCCCGAACGCACCCAGCGCGGTGCCCTCGATCATCGGTACGAGGTACTCCTGTTTCTGGGCCTCGGTGCCCGCGTGGAAGAACGGACCGGCCCCGAGGCTGACCCCGGCTTCGAGCGTGATCGCCATCGACGAGTCGACGCGGCCGAGCTCCTCGATCGCGAGGCAGTACGTCGCGAAGTCGGCGCCGCTCCCCCCGTATTCCTCGGGGAAGGGCAGCCCGAACAGGCCGAGCTTGCCCATCGCGAGCACGGTGTCCACGGGGAAGCGTTCCTCGCGATCCCACTCGTCGGCGTAGGGCTCGATCTCGGCCGCCGCGAACTCCCGCACGACCTGCCGAAACGCTTCCTGCTCGGGCGTGAACTCCGTATCCATGACGGACATCGTAAGGGGTCGGGATAGGGTGCTGAGGTGCCCGACGGTGCCACCGGCCTTGCGGCGCTCCTTCCCGGCGTGGCCGCGTTTCCCGACGCAGTGGTCGCGCGCGACGGCAACCTGGCCATCATCGGCGTCGAGCCCGCCGAGATCGTGCGCGTCAGCGGCGCCGGCGCCTTCGAAGCGATCGACGGCCTGACGCCCGGATGGTGGACCGGGTGCTGCTCGTACGACCTCGGGCGCAGCGTCGAACGGATCGCGGCCCGCAGCGCCGACGAGCTCTCGATCCCCGACGTGTTGCTGGCCCGGTTCGACGCCCGCATCGTCCTCGACCTCTCCGACGGCTCGGCCACCGTCGTGGGATCCGGCCCGTCGCTCCCCCGGCTCGGAGCGCTCCTCCACGACGGCGGCGCGCATCCCGCGTTCGAACCACCGACGCTCGGGCCGTCGACGTCCTCGCTCGATCGCGACGAGTACACGGCACGCGTCGAGCGCATCATCGAGCACATCGAGGCCGGCGACTGCTATCAGGTGAACCTCGCCCGCCGCCTGGTGTGGCCGCGCGCGGTGGATCCGTTCGCGCTCTTCGCCGAGCTCGCCGTCCACAACCCGGCGCCGCACGCGTCGGTATTGCGCCTCGACGGGATCTCGGTGGTGTCGGCCTCACCCGAGCGCTTCTTGCGTTGGGACGGACGAGCCGTCGAGACCCGGCCGATCAAGGGCACCGCGGTCGCGTCGAAGACACTCGGCGCGAGCGCGAAGGATCACGCGGAGAACGTGATGATCGTCGACCTCGCGCGCAACGATCTGGGGCGGGTGTGCGAGCCGGGCACGATTCGCGTGCCGTCGCTGTGCGCACTGGAAGCGCACCCGGGTCTCCATCATCTCGTGAGCACGGTGCAGGGCACGTTGCGGCCGGGCGTCTCTTTCGGCGAGCTGCTCCGTGCGACCATGCCGCCGGCCTCGGTCACGGGGGCGCCCAAGCCGCGTGTGATGCAGATCATCGAAGACCTCGAGCCCGTTCGCCGCGGCGCGTACTGCGGGGCCGTCGGGTGGTTCGACACGGAGCGGGACGTCGGCGACCTCGCGGTGGCGATCCGTACTTTCACGACCACGTCTGCGGTCACGACGCTCGGCGTCGGCGCGGGGATCGTGATCGACAGCAACCCGATCGCGGAGTGGGAGGAGACGGAGTTGAAGGCGTCGCGGTTGATCGTCGCGGCGGGCGCCACGCCATTGCTGGCCGGAGCCGCGAGGTGAGCGCTCGATGAAGGTCTGGGTGAACGGTCGGGTCGACGACGCCGACGCCGTCCACATCTCGCCCTTCGACCACGGGCTGCTCGTGGGCGACGGCGTGTTCGAAACGCTGCGCGTCTACGACCGGACTCCGTTCGCGTGGACTCGCCACTACGAGCGGCTCGTCGCGTCGGCGCAGGGCTTGGGACTCGCCGTGCCCGAGTCCGACACGTTGCGGGCGGCCGCCGACGCGGTGCTCGCGGCCAACGAACTACGCGACGCACGCCTGCGCATCACCATCACCGGAGGCCCCGCGCCGCTCGGGTCCGAACGCGGCGACCATCCACCCACGGTGATCGTGGCCGCCACCCGGTTCCGCACCTGGGACCCGACCGTGCGCGTCGTCACCGCGCCGTGGACCCGCAACGAGCGCAGCGCCGTGTCGGGCCTCAAGACCATCTCGTATGCCGCCAACGTCCGCGCCCTCGCGTACGCGACCGAACGCGGTGCCGGCGAGGCGATCTTCGCCAACACGAGCGGCAACCTCTGCGAAGCCACCGGCTCGAACGTATTCGTCATCAGCGGCGGCGTCGCCCGCACCCCCCCGCCGTCGGCCGGATGCCTCCTCGGCGTCACCCGCGCGCTCATCCTCGAGCTGTGCGCCGCGAACGGCATCGCCGCCGAGGAAACCGACGTGCCCGTTGCCGCGATCGCCGAGTCGGACGAGGCGTTCCTCACCTCGACCACCCGCGAGGTCCACCCGATCCACAGCATCGACGACCACGAGCTCCCCGCGGCCCCGGGCCCCATCACCACTCGGATCGCGCAGCTCTTCGAGGAGCTCGTCGCCCGCAACCTCGACCCCTGACGCTCCCCCCCTCAATGGGCCGTGCGGAGGTGGACGACGTCGCCGGCGGCGATCTCCTCGATGCAGCCGGGACCGGTCTCGACGAGCAATTGGCCGAAGTAGTCGACGTCTACGGCGACGCCCTCGAGCGTTCCCGAAGGCAGCTCGACGCGCACGCGACGGCCGAGCGTCGCGAGCCGTCGCCGGTAGCTCGTCGCGGCGGCGTCGACATCGTCGAGCGTGGCGTCGAAGCGCACCAGGTACTCGGCCAACAGCTCGCGACGGTCGACGACACGACCCGACTCGAGGCTGCACGACGTCGCGAGACCGCCGAGCTCCGACGGGAACTGCTCCCAGTTGACGTTGACGCCGATCCCGACCACCACGGCCCGTACCTCGCCGCCGCCCAACTCGGCCTCGGCGAGCACACCGGCGAGCTTCCGATCCCCGACCACGAGATCGTTCGGCCACTTGATCGACGGCTCGAACCCGGCGACCCGGCCCACCGCCTCGGCCATCGCGACCGCCGCGGCCACGGTGACGAGGTGGACACGCGCAACGGTCGTCAACGGACGCACGAGCACCGACACCAACAGCGATGCATCGGGCGTCGACTGCCACACCCGACCGAGCCTTCCCCGACCGGCCTCCTGATGGTCGGCCACCACGACCAGGCCCGCATCGGCACCGCCGCGTGCCTCCTCCAGCAGGTAGCGATTGGTCGAATCGAGGGTGCTGAACCAACGGATGTGACCGAATCTCGTGTCCGCGACTCGTTCACCCAAGTCGGGAACGCTCCAGGTGGCGGGGGCCTCGGTCATCGCCCGTAGGATATGACGCCCTCCAGATTCCGACGGGAGCACCGGTGCTGTCGAAGATCCTGATCGCCAATCGCGGCGAGATCGCCGTGCGCGTCATGCGCACCTGCCGAGAGCTCGGCATCGCGACGGTCGCGGTGTACTCCGAGCTCGACCGCAACGCGTTGCACGTCCGCTACGCCGACGAGGCCTACGCGCTCGGGGGCCTGACCGCGGCCGAGAGCTACCTCAACACGGACGCCATCCTCGATGTGATCCGCCGCTCGGGCGCCGACGGCGTCCACCCAGGGTACGGCTTCTTCTCGGAGAACGCCGATTTCGCGCGCGCGGTCGCCGACGCCGGCGCCACGTGGATCGGCCCACCCCCATCGGCCATCGAGGTGATGGGCGACAAGATCTCCTCGCGCCTCGCGGCCGCGAAGGCCGAGGTTGCCTCGGTGCCCGGCACCACGACGCCCATCACCGACGTCAGCGAGATCCTCGCGTTCGGTGAGGAATACGGCTACCCGATCGCCATCAAAGCGGCGTACGGCGGTGGCGGCAAGGGCATCAAGCTCGTGGAATCGGCCGACAAGGCGCAGGCGGCACTCGATTCGGCGACGCGCGAGGCAGTCGCCTATTTCGGGCGCCCCGAAGCGTACATGGAGCGGTACCTCACCCGCCCTCGGCACATCGAGATCCAGGTGTTCTGCGACATGCACGGCAACGCCGTGTGGCTCGGCGAGCGAGACTGCTCCACGCAACGCCGTCATCAGAAGTTGATCGAGGAGAGCCCGGCGATCGGCTTGTCCGACGAGATTCGCTCGGCGATGGGCGAAGCCGCGGTGAAGGTCGCCCGGGCGTGCGACTACGTGGGTGCGGGCACCGTCGAGTGCCTCTTCCAAGACGGTGAGTTCTGGTATCTCGAGATGAACACTCGCTTGCAGGTCGAGCACTGCGTCACGGAATTGGTGACGTCGCTCGACCTCGTGGCCGAGCAGATCAGAGTCGCGTCGGGCGAGCGATTGTCGTTCACCCAGGACCAGATCGAGCACCACGGTCACGCCATCGAGGTGCGGATCAACGCCGAGAACCCGGCCAAGGGCTTCCTCCCCTCGCCGGGAACGATCACGCATCTGCGCGTGCCCGGCGGTCCGGGCGTTCGTTGGGACGGTGGATACGAGGAAGGCGACACCGTCTCGCAGTACTACGACAACCTCGTCGGCAAGCTCATCGTGTGGGCACCCGATCGCGAGCGTGCGGCCAAGCGCATGCTGCGCGCGCTCGACGAGTTCGTGATCGAGGGGATCCACACGACCATCCCCGCACACAAGGCGCTGATCTCGCACCCGGACTTCACGGCCGGCGCGCACTCCACCAAATGGGTCGAAGACGAGGTCGACGGCGCGCTGTTCAAGACGGCCGGCGCGCCCGCGCCGGCCGCTCCTGCCGCCGGGGACGGGCCCGCCGAGCCACTCGTCGAACGGACCGTGCCCGTCGAGGTCGACGGCAAGCGCTTCTCGGTCAAGGTGTGGTTGCCCGACGCGCCGGTCGCGACGACGGCCGCCGCGGCCGGTCCCCAGCGGGCCAAGCCCAAGACGGCCTCGACCGGTGGAGGCGGGGGCGGCGGCGACGGAACGATCGCGGCACCGATGCAGGGCACGATCGTCAAGTTGCTCGTGGGCGTCGGCGACGCGGTCGAGGCGGGCCAGGCCGTCCTGGTGCTCGAGGCCATGAAGATGGAGAACCACATCAACGCCGAAGCCGCGGGTACGGTCAAGGAGATCCGTGTGAGCGCCGGTGAGACCGTCGGCACCGGCGACGTCCTGCTCGTCATCGCCTAGCGCGGCGTGGACGAGCGGCCATGAGCGTGCCGCTCTTCGTCGTCGACGCGTTCACCACTTCGGCGTTTCACGGCAACCCCGCCTCGGTCTGCGTCCTCGGTTCCGACTCGCGCGCCGACGAATCGTGGATGCAGTCGGTCGCCTCCGAGATGAACCATTCGGAGACGGCGTTCGTGCAACCGCTCGATGCCGGCTGGTCGCTGCGTTGGTTCACGCCGGTCGTCGAGGTGGAGCTGTGCGGTCACGCCACGCTGGCGAGCGCGCACGTCTTGTTCGAGACCGGTGCCGTCGAACCGGGGACCGCGATCACCTTCGTCACGCAACGCCGTGGCGATTTGCACGCCCGTCGCCGAGGCGAAGCCATCGAGCTCGACTTCCCGGTGTCACAGGTCGAGCCGGCCGTCGCGCCGGCGGGCCTCGTCGAGGGACTCGGTGCCACGCCGCGGAGCATCGCCGCGAACGACGACTTCGTCGTCGCCGAGCTGGCCGGGGAGCACGACGTCCGCTCACTCGATCCGGACCTCTCACAACTCCGCCGGATCGGCCGGCGGGGCGTGATCGCGACCGCCGCCGGCGGGGGTTCGGAAGCGGACTTCGTCTCTCGGTACTGGGCTCCCAACGCGGGGATCGTCGACGATCCCGTCACCGGATCGGCCCACTGCGCGCTGGCGCCGTACTGGGCCGCGAAGCTCGGGCGGACGGAGCTGACCGGGCTCCAGGTTTCCCGGCGTGAGGGCCGGGTCGCGACCCGCCTCGAGGGTGATCGCGTGGTCCTCGGCGGCCACGCCGTCACCGTGCTGCGCGGGGAGCTGCTGCCCATCCCCTGATCGGCCCGGGGCTCACGGGACCAACGGCCCTGCCGGGGCGCAAGCCGTCCGACGAGGATGAACGAGAACTCCGGAGGCATCCTCATGGCGGTCGTCGAGCTCGAGAACGTCGCGCGCCGATATCAGGTCGGCGGCGGCACGGTGACCGCGCTGGAGGACGTCGACCTCACCGTCGACCCGGGCGAGTTCGTCGTCGTCCTCGGACCGTCGGGGAGCGGGAAGACCACGCTGCTCAACATGATCGGCGCGCTCGACACGCCGACCTCCGGCGAGATCACGATCGCCGGGCATCGCGTCAGTGGCGCCTCGCGCGCCGCACTGTTCCGCTTCCGGCGGGAGACGGTGAGCTTCGTCTTCCAGACGTTCAACCTCTTCCCCGCGCTGACCGCGCTCGAGAACGTCACCTTCGCGGCCGACGTCTCGCGCCGCGAGCACGGGAAGCAACGTGCACGCGAGGTACTCGAGCAGGTCGGCCTCGGTGAACGCCTCCACCACTTTCCCCACCAACTCTCCGGCGGTGAGCAACAGCGGGTGGCCATTGCCCGCGCGCTGACCACCGGCAATCCCGTCCTCCTGGCCGACGAACCGACGGGTGAGCTCGACTTCCACACGGGCGTCCAGATCCTCGAGCTGCTGAACACACAGGCCCACTCGGGCGTGACGGTGATGATCGTCACGCACAACCGAGAGATCTCCCGCGTCGCGGATCGGGTCATCGAGCTGAGTAGTGGACGCGTCGTCTCGGACGGGCCGCCGGCCGGCGGTCAGAGCGAGATCGCGGCGCTGCACTGGTGACGGGCGCAGCGCCATGACGCTCTGGCTTCGGTGGTCCGGGCGGGATCTGCGCGCGCGGTGGCTGCAGGTCGCGGCGATCGCGATGATCATCGCGTTGGGGTCGGGTGTGTACTCCGGGCTCGGGAGTGGAGCGCCATGGCGACGACTGACCTACGACCGGAGCTTCGCCCGGCTCCACATGTACGACCTGCGCGTCGGCCTCTCGACGGGGAACTACACCGACCCCGCCGCACTGCTCGACACGATCCGTAGCATCCCCCACGCGCGGTGGATCACGGCGGCGGAGACGAGGCTCATCGGCCCGACCCAGGTCGACGCGTCGGGCAAGCACCAGACCGTGCTGGTGCCCGGCCGCATCGTCGGTGTGGGCGTGGGCGCCGGTCCGCACGTGAACGCCGTGTTCGCGAAGAAGGGTCGCGGGCTGCAGCCCGGCGACGCGGACGGAACGGTCGGCGTCCTCGACCGCCACTTCGCGGCGCACTATCACCTCCCGGACAAGGGCACGATTCGCGTGAGCGCGGGGCCGCTGCCTTACGTCGGCCAGGGCGTGTCGCCCGAGTACTTCATGATCACGAGCGAAGAAGGTGGGCTGCTTGCGGAGGCGAACTTCGCCGTCGTGTTCACCCCGCTCGGCGCGGCGCAGCGTCTGCTCGGACATCCCGGGCAGGTCAACGACGCGGTGTTGACGCTCTCGAAGGACGCCGATCTCGGCGTCGTGCGCAAGGAGATCGCCGCCGCGATCAGCTCGAAGCTCCCCCAACTGGGGTTCGAGACCTTCGTACGCCGCGACGACCGCGCGTACCGCACGCTCTACAACGACATCGAGAACGACCAGCGTCTCCTGACCGTCTTCGCGTTGCTGATCCTCGCCGGGGCCGCCTTCGCGGCGTTCAACCTCACCGGCCGAATCGTCGAGGCGCAGCGGCGCGAGATCGGCATCGGCATGGCGCTCGGCGTCCCCCCGCGAACCCTCGCGGTGAGGCCCCTGCTCGTCGGCGTCCAAATCGGGTTGCTGGGCGTGTTGTTCGGCGTCGTCGTCGGCCTGCTCGTGAACTGGTCGATCACCGGGCTCTACGAGATCTACCAACCGATGCCGCGATGGGAAACCCCGTTCCAGCTCGACGTGTTCATCCGGGGCGCACTGCTGGGCCTCCTGTTGCCGTTCGTGGCGACGATCATCCCCGTGCGACGCGCGGTCCGCGTGGCGCCGGTCGACGCGATCCGCACGGGATACCTCTCGGCCAAGGGCGGAGGGCTGGCGCCTCTCCTGGCCAGGGCGCCGATCCCCGGCAACAGCTTCACGCAGATGCCGACCCGCAACGTCCTGCGGGCGCCGCGTCGCACGGTGCTCACCGTGCTCGGCATCAGCGCGGCGATCGCCGTGCTCGTGAGCGTGATCGGCATGGTCGATTCGTTCGTCGGGACCATCAATACCGCCGAGCACGAACTGCTGCGCTCGAGTCCGCACCGTGTCACCTTGACGCTCGACCGCTTCTCCCTCGAGACCGAGCCGCAGGTCCGGTCGATCGGCACCGCGAACGTCGTCACCCGTGCGCAGCCCGGGCTCTCCATCGGCGGTGCCCTCAGGCGCGGCTCGACCAAGATCGACGTGCTGGTCGACCTGTACGACTTCGACCACGCCGTGTGGACCCCGGCTCTGGCGTCGGGATCGTTGTATCGCAAGGAGCCGTCGATCGTGATCTCCGAGACCGCCGCGCACGATCTCGGCGTCAAGGTGGGAGACACGGTCACGCTGCGGCACCCGTACCGGGAAGGGACCGGCTACCGGTTGATCGATTCGAGGATCTCGATCGCGGGGATCGACCGGCTCCCCACCCGCCCGGTCACGTTCATGGATCGCCGTTTCGCGCGCATGATGAATCTCGATGGGATCGTCAACGCGGTCACGATCCAACCGCGGACCGGCGTCAGCGAGAACGCGGTGAAGCGCGCGCTGTTCGGTCGGCCCGGTGTCGCGTCGGCCCAGCCCATCTCGGCCTACACCTCGACGATCCGCAAGGCACTCGCAGAACGCATGGGGATCCTCGACATCGTGCAGTACGCCGTGCTGCTGCTCGCGTTGCTGATTGCCTTCAACTCCACGAGCATCAGCGTCGACGAACGGGCGCGCGAACAGGCGACGATGTTCGCCTTCGGGCTTCCGGTGCGAGTCGTGATGACGATGACAGTCGCCGAGAGCCTGATCACCGGGATCCTCGGCACGCTCCTTGGCATCGCCGGGGGCCGGCTGGTGCTCGAGTGGCTCATCAAGGTTCAGATGCCCAAGGTCCTCCCGGAGCTCGGCATCAACGCCACGCTGTCGACGTCCACACTGGTGACCGCGTTGGTGCTCGGCGTGCTCGCGGTCGCGATCGCACCCCTCTTCACGTTGCGCAAGCTGCGCCGGATGGACATCCCGTCCACCCTGCGGGTGATGGAGTAACGGGCCCGTTTGCCGGAGCGACCGTCAGCCGCCGTAGCTCCAGCCCGTCTCGCGCATCGCGAGCGGCATGGCCTCCGGGTACCGCACGCCCACCGAGACGACCTCGGCGACGAACACGGAGTGGTCGCCCTTCTTGATCACGTCCGTGACGCGTGCCTCGAACCAGGACGGCAGGTCGAGCAGGAGCGGCGATCCCGTCTCGGGCCCGGCCTCGAACTCGTACCCGTTGAGCGTGCCGTCGACGAGCTCCGTCGGCTTGAAGAACGCCTGGGCGATGTCCTTCTGGTGCGCGGCCAACGTGTTGATCGCGAACGCGCCCGTCGACTCGGCGAGCGCGTGGATCCCGCTGTCCGCCTTGAAGCCGGCCATCACGAGCGGCGGGGTGAACGAGGCCTGCGACAACCAGTTCACGGTTCCCGCGGCGTAGTGCTCCCCCTCGACCGCGGTCGCCACGTACAGGCCGTAGGTGATCGCCCGCAGCGCCTTCTTCTTGGTGTCCTGCTCCACGATGGCCTCCTCGATCCGTTCCGCCGGATCACCGAAACTACCGCGCGCCGGATCAGGAAGCGGCGTCGGCGATCGACTCGGCCAGGGAAGGATGCACGAGCAGCGAGTCGACGATATCGCCGACCTTGAGGTGACACGTGACGGCGAGCGCGAGGACGGAGATGAGTTCGGCGGCGTTGCGCCCTACGATCGAGCCGCCCATCACCACGCCGGTCGCGGGATCGGAGATGATCTTCACGAACCCCCGCGGGTCGCCCGAGATGAGCGCCTTGGCGTTGGCGGAGAACGGAACCTTCGTGACCCGGATCTTTCGGCCGGCGGCGAACGCCTCGGCCTCGGCCAGCCCGACGTCGGCGATCTCGGGCTCGGTGAAGATGGCGGACGCGGCCTTGTCGTAGTCCAGATGCCGGTGCGCGAGGGTGTGCAGACCCATCACGTGCTCCGCGATCTTGCGGCCCTGCATCGACCCCACCGACGACAAGGGGAGCTTGCCGGAGAGGTCGCCCGCGGCGTAGATGTGCGGCACGTTCGACTGACAGTGGTGGTTGATCGTGATGTAGCCGTATTCGTCGGCGACGACACCGGCCTCGTCGAGGCCGAGCCCATCGCTGTTGGGGATCGAACCGATGGCGAGCAGCGCGTGCGTGCCCTGCACCACGCGGCCGTCGTCGCACGAGACGGTGACCACGTTGTCGTGTCGGTAGATGCTCTCGGCCCGCGCGCCCTTCAGGAGACGGACGCCGCGGCGGAGGAACTCGTCCTCGAGGACCGCGGCAACCTCGGGATCCTTCTGCGGGAGCACCTGCTGGCGGGAGATCACCAGCGACACCTCGCAACCGAGCGCGCTGAACATGTGTGTGAACTCGACGCCCGTGACACCCGAGCCGATGACGACGAGGTGCTCGGGGATCTCCTTGGGCGGATACGCGTCCCGCGTCGTCATGACTCGCTCGTGATCGATCGGCGCCCATTCCGGGATGCGCGGCCGCGAACCCGTCGCGAGCAGCAGCGCGTCCGCCTGGATCTCTTCGATGCCGTCGGCGGTCTCCACCACAACTTCGTGAGGGCCCTTCAGCTTGGCCGTACCGCGAACGATCCTGACTCCCTGCGATTCGAGCAGATCGGTCACGGAGGAACGCAATCGTTCCTCGATCGCGGCGACCCGCTGGCGCAGGGCGAGCACGTCGAGCTGACCGGTGGCTTCCAGACCCATCGTGTGCGCGCGACCCAGATCGGACAGCCCGCCGCCCGTGGCGATCATCGCCTTCGACGGGATGCAGTCCCAGAGGTGCGCCTCACCGCCGACGATCTCGCGCTCGATCAAGGTGACGTCGGCGTTCAACGAGGCGGCCACAGTGGCGGCGGTGTTCCCCGCGGGGCCACCACCGATGATCACGAATCGCATACGACCAGGGTATCGGCCCGCCGTTGCCGCAGCTTGACGCCACCATGTCCGTTCGGAGAACAACCCTCAGCCATCACGCATCCGTGCCCCTGCCGAACGGACGGGATCACTAGCCTCGGGGGTCATGCCGGAATTGCGGGTCGACGGGCTGAGCGGGCGCTGGGTGCTGGTCGCACCCGAACGCGCCACCCGCCCGAACACGTTCCCGTCGGTCACCCCGCCCCCGGCCGAGACGCCACCCGACTGTCCGTTCTGCCCCGGGCACGAGCGGCTGACACCGCCCGAGGTGTCCCGTACCGGCATCGGTGCGGCCGACACCACCGGATGGAACGTCCGCGTCGTCCCCAACCTGTATCCCGCCGTCGGCGGCGAGAACAGCGGGCCCGGCGCGACCGGCGCACACGAAGTGGTCGTGCTCTCCCCCGCGCACCATCGGTCGTTCGGGATGCTCGACGACGCGCGGGCCACCGAGGCGATGATCGTGCTGCGCGACCGCATGCGCGCGCACTACGACGCCGGCCACGCGTTCGTGCAACCGATCCTGAACCACGGCCGTGCCGCGGGGGCGTCGATCGAGCATCCGCACGCCCAGATCGTCGCGCTCGACGTGATCCCCCCACTCGTGACGGCTCGGGTCGATCGCATCGCGGCCGCCGGTGACGATCCGGTGACGGCCGAGCTGGCCCGGGCGATGCGGACCGGTCTCGCGGTGGTGACGGGCCCGGCGATCGCCTGGTGCCCGCATGCGGCGAGCTCGCCGTACGAGATGCGCGTCGCGCATCGTTCGACGCGCGCCCGCTTCGATGAAGCGACCGACGCCGAGGTGGGTGTCGTGGCTGTCGCGACGCGAGACGCGCTGGCTCGGCTGCTCGCCGCGGTCGGTGACGTTCCCTACAACCTGGTGCTGCACTCGGCGCCACCGGGTCCGGCCCGGTTCTTCCATTGGTACCTCGAGATCCAGCCCCGGCTCACCGTCGTCGCCGGCTTCGAGCAGGGCACCGGCATCTACGTGAACACCGTGCTCCCCGAACACGCCGCACGCGCCCTGTCGGAGGCCGGCCGGTGACCGTACGCATCCACGTTGCCATCACGATCGACGCGCGGCCGGCGTCCGTCTGGGACTCGATCGAAGACGTCGCGCGCCACGTCGACTGGATGGCCGACGCCGTCTCGATCACGTTTCGCTCGCCGCAACGCACGGGCATCGGCACCGAGTTCGAATGCCTGACCCGCGTCGGTCCGCTACGTACGACGGATGTGATGCGCATCACCGAGTGGGCACCACGCTCGTCGATGGGCATCGAGCACCGCGGGATCGTGACGGGCTCGGGTCGCTTCACCCTCGCGCCGTCGGGCACCGCGGCGACACTCTTCGCCTGGGACGAGCGACTGTCGTTCCCGTGGTGGATGGGTGGCTTCATCGGTGAACGAGCGGCGAAACCGATCCTCACGCGAATCTGGCGCAACAACCTCCGCCGCCTGCGGTCACAGGTCGAAGCGCGCTGATCGACGGGTGCGCCCGGCGGCGCTCGCCTCAGCGGCCGCGGAACTGCGCCTTGCCGGGGCCGTGCTCGAGGAAGCTCTGCACGCCGGTCGCGGCATCCTCGGTGCCGAACGACTCGACGAAGCACTCCAGCTCCAGATCGAGGCCCGCGGCCAGCGAACCATCGAGACCGCGGTCGATGGCCCGCTTGGCCAGACCCATCGCAACCACCGCGCCCTTGCCGAGATCCGCGGCCCACTTGAGCGCCGCATGAAGCAGCTCGTCGGCCGGGACGACCTTGTCGATCAGCCCGATCGAGCGCGCTTCGTCGGTGCGCACCTGACGGCCGCTCCACACGATCTCCTTCGCGCGGGCCGGCCCCACCAGCCGGGTGAGCCGTTGCGTGCCACCACCTCCCGGGATGATGCCGAGCAGGATCTCGGGTTGGCCGACACGCGTGGAGTCGGCCGCGATACGCAGATCGCACGCCATCGCGAGCTCCAACCCGCCCCCGAGCGCGAAGCCGTGGAGCGCGGCGATGACGGGCCGCGGGATGGATTCGATCGCATCGAGCGCGCGGCGGAACAGCCGCCCGATCTCGCGGGCCGCCGCCTCATCACCGAACTCGGAGATGTCGGCGCCCGCGGCAAACACCTTGCCTGCTCCGGTCACGACCACGGCCTTCACCGCGGGGTCGGCGGCGAGCCCCTCGGCTGCCTCCGCGATGTCCGTGAGGAGCGCTCGTGAGAGTGCGTTCAGCGGAGGGCGTTGCAGCGTGAGGAGCGCGACGCCGTCGTCGTGTCGTTCGAGGGAAAGGAAGTCGGCCATGCCGGGCAGGCTACCGCCGGCCGGGGGCCGTGTCCTCAGCCGGACGCCACGAGGTGATCGGCGGCCGTGAAGGGGTCGATCTCCCGAGCCGCGACGCGCCGGACCAGGGTCTCGAAGGATTCGCCGTGGCAACGATCGTCGGCTTGTTCCTCGAGCCGTCTCGTCACGATCGCCCGGAGCTCGTCACGGAGCCGGTCGAGGCGCCGCGGCTCGAGCGTGTCGGTGGATTCGAGATGGTGCCGATGCGCTCGGATCGCGTCGAACACCTCGTCGATCCCTTCCCCACTGGTAGCGACGGTCCGAACGATCGGCGGGCGCCACGCGGGATGACCGGAAAGGTCGAGCATCAACTCGAGATCACGGATCGTCTCCTCCGTGCCTTCCCGGTCGGCCTTGTTCACCACGAAGAGGTCGGCGATCTCCATGAGCCCCGCCTTGTTCGCCTGCACACCATCGCCCCACCGCGGGTTCACCACGACCACTGTCGTGTCGGCCGCCCCCGCGATCTCCACCTCCACCTGGCCGACACCGACGGTCTCGACGATGATCCAGGGCTTGCCCGCCGCGTCGAGGATGCGCCCCGCCTGTCGCGTCGCGACGGAGAGGCCGCCGAGGTGCCCGCGCGTCGCCATCGAACGGATGTATACGCCGGCGTCGGTGGCATGGTCCTGCATCCGCACGCGATCGCCGAGGATCGCGCCGCCGGTGAACGGGCTCGTCGGATCGATGGCCAGGACGCCGACCTCGTCACCCGTGCGCCGGATCCCACCGATCAGCTTGTCCGTGAGCGTCGACTTTCCCGCCCCGGGCGCTCCCGTGATGCCGATCGTGTAGGCGCGTCCGGTGCTCGGGTAGAGCGCGGCGACGGCCGCGGCCGCGGACGCGCCACCGGATTCCACCGACGAGATGAGCTTGGCGATCGCGGCACGATCACCCGTGAGCGCGCGTTCGACGAGAGCGGACGGGTCGGCGGTCACTTTGCTCGCTGGCGAACGGTCAGTTGTTGTCCGCGACGACTTCCGTGACGCCGGGCACGCGGTCCATGATGATCCGCTCGACGCCCGCTTTGAGCGTCATCATCGAAACGGGGCAGGTGCCACAGGCGCCGACGAGGCTGACGTGCACGACGCCGTCGTCGTCGACGTAGTTGTAGACGATGTCACCCCCGTCGGACTGCAGCGCCGGGCGGATCGCCTCGATCGCCTCGAGGATCCCGCTGTCCATGCTGCTCGTGCCGCTGCTCGTGTTGGTCGCCATGACCCTTCACCTCCGGAGGATGCAACGGCTCCAGTATCGCATTCCTTCCCCGGGACCCCGGACCGGGACGGGAAAACCTCGCCGCGGTCGCCCGTGGGGCGGTCGTCGGCGCGGAAGACGGTCAGGCGAGCGCCTCGACGTCGGCGCCGAGCGAACGAAGCTTGCCCGCGAGGTCGTGATAGCCCCGATCCACGTGGCGGCGGCCGTACACGGTCGTCTCGCCGTCCGCGCCGAGCCCGGCGATGAGCAGCGCGGCGCCGGCCCGTACGTCGTTCGCCTGCACCGGCGCCCCGGAAAGCCGCTCCACGCCCCGGACCACGGCGTGGCGGCCCTCGTTGCGGACGTCGGCGCCCATCCGGACCAGCTCGTCGACGAACCCGAAGCGATTGTCGAAGACGTTCTCGGTGACGATCGACGTCCCCTCGCACACGGTCAGCAGCGCGACGGCCATCGGCATGAAGTCGGTGGCGAAGCCCGGATACGGCAGCGTCGCGATGTCGACCGCCGAGAGACGTCCGTCGCCGCGCGCCCACAACCCGTCGGGTGTCGGCGACACTCGCAGGCCCATCTCCCCGAGCTTCAACGCGACCATCTCGAGATGCTCGAAGCGTGCGCCTTCCAACATGACCTCGCCCCCGGCGATGCCACACGCCATGAGGAGCGTTCCCGCCTCGATGCGATCGCCCATGATCTCGCTCTCGACGGGCAGCAATTCGTCGACCCCTTCGATCTCGATGGTCGACGAGCCGGCCCCGAAGACCTGCGCTCCCATCCGATTGAAGAAGGCCGCGAGATCGGTGATCTCCGGTTCGCGCGCCGCGTTCTCGATGATCGTCTGCCCCTTGGCGAGGACCGCCGCCGCGAGGAGGTTCTCGGTGGCGCCGACGCTCGGGAACTCGAGCACCACGCGTGCGCCGGCCAGGGCGTTGCAGCGCGCCTCGATGAATCCGTGCACCACCTCGAGCTCCACGCCCATCGCCTCGAGCCCACGGAAGTGCATGTCGAGGCGACGGCTCCCGATCGCGTCACCGCCCGGCATGGCGACCTTCGCTTGACCGCAGCGCGCGAGCAGCGGACCCAACACGTTGATCGACGCTCGCATCTGGGTCACGAGCTCGTACGGGGCTTCCGGGTGCAACGACCCCGTCGCGTCGATCCGCAACTCATCGGAACCGCTCCACTCGACCGCGGCGCCGATGGCGCGCAGCACCGCGATCATCACGTCGAGATCCGCGACCGGCGGCATGTTGCGCAGCACGGTGACCCCGGGCGCGAGCAACGCGCCGGCCATCTGCTTCAACCCCGAGTTCTTCGTCGCGCCCGACACGCGTACCGTCCCCGACAGCGGAGCTCCCGAGCGCACGACGAAACGTTCCATGCACCGGATGGTAGGCGGCGCGCCGAAACCGGTCAGGAAACCGCGGGCGGAAGGGGATCCGACGCCCCCGCCACGAGCGGCGCGATGCTCAGGACCTCGACGGGCTGGCCGAAGCCGGGAATCGATCGTTCGCCCACGGGAGTGACGATGGCCGCCTCGGGCACGGCGTCGGCCACGTCGGCGCTGGCGAGCATCTCGAACGGTCCCGCGATGTCACAGAGACGCGCCGCGAGGTTGACCGGGCTCCCGATGTAGTCGTCCCCCTCGAACAAGATGACCTCGCCGCACGCCACTCCAGAACGCAGCGGCAGTGATGCGCCGGCGCCGTCGAATCGATGCTGGAGCTCGAGCACCGTCTCGATCACCGGCGTCGGGTCGGTCGACACGAACATCGCACCGTCACCGAGCCACTTCGCGACCCGCACACCGTGCTCGGACGCGACCTCGCGCACGGCCGCGCGAAAGGCCGTCAACACAACCACCGCTTCCTCGTCACCCTGGGCATCGGTGAATCGCGTGAACCCCGAGAGATCGACGAAGGCGAACGTCCGCTCCACCCGCATGGCCGACAGTCTGGTCCACCGGCAACACCGATTCCGTGATCGGCCGCCACCGATGATGCGTGGATCGAGTGCCGTCGTGGCACCGCATCCACGCATCATTGCCCGGGGCGCTGCTCAGAGGGAGCGGACCCATTCCGCGGATACCCGGGCGACGTCCTCGAGGTACTCGTCCATCGTGTGGCCGCTCGACTTCAGCGGTCGGAACCCGTGGTCGGCGGTGTCGAGCCACTGGAAGGCCGTCTTCCCCTTGACCCGCTTTGCCGCCTCGACCAGTCGGGTCTTCTCCGCGAGCGAGTCACGCGTGCCGCTCACGAACAGCACCGGCATCCGCAGGCGGGGGAAGTGGTCGGCGCGCTCCTTCTCCGGCTTTCCCGCGGCATGGAGCGGATAGCCGAGCAGCAGCAACCCGAGCGCGGGGACCGGCTCCTCCTCGGCGCCCGCGACGAGCGAGCAGTACCGCCCGCCCATCGAACGCCCACCGATGACCAGCCGATCGACGGGCAACTTCGTACGCCGCGCCAGCTCACGAACCGCTTCGCGCGTCGCCGCGGTGAGCACCGGCGGTCGGTCGGGTGCCTTCTTCCCCGCGCTGCGGTACGGGTAGTTGAATCGCAGCGACGGGATCTCGGCGGCCGCGAGCGCGTCGGCGACGGCCGTGGTGATCGCACCGTGCATGTCGCTTCCGGCGCCGTGCGCGAGGAGGACGGCGCGATCGGCGCCGCGTTTCGGACCCGCGGCGAGGTACTCCGTGACCAGATCCTCACTCACGACAGCACCCACCGGTTCAAGAACGCCTCCGTTCGCCGCAGCTCGTCACGGATCGTGCCGGGCCGCGACCAGCCGTGTCCTTCACCCCGGTAGACGCGGTATTCGACCGTCGCACCCGCCCGACGCATCGCGCCGACCATCGCGTCGGCCTGCGCCTTCGGTACCGCACGATCGGCATCGCCCTGGAACACCAGCAATGGACTCGTGATCCTTTCCGCGTAGGTGATCGGCGAGTGGCGACGGTATCGCCGGGCGTCACGCGGCAGGACCCCGACGATGTGATCGAGATACCGCGACTCGTAGCGATGCGTGGTCGCGACGAGATCGAGCAGGTCCGTGACGCCGTACAGGCTCACGCCCGCGCGCACCAGGTCCCCGTGCATCGCCGCGAGGAGGTACACGGTCATGCCGCCGGCGCTGCCGCCGATGACCGCCACCCGCGCCTCGTCGCACCAGCCGTGGCCTACGGCGTGCCGGATGCCGGCGGCACAGTCGGCAACGTCCCGCGCGCCCCAGCCCGTTCCCAGCGCCTGCGTGTACGCCCGTCCGTACCCCGTGGAACCGCGAGGGTTCGGCTGCAGCACCGCCCATCCCCGTTCCACGAAATACTGCACGCGGGGACTCCAGCCGGCGACGGCCTGACCCGTCGGTCCGCCATGCACCCACACGATCATCGGCGGCGCGGTCCCCGGTCCGAGCGCGGACGACGCGGGGCGCCAGAGCAGGCCGGGCACGCGAACGCCACCGCGACGCCACCGCACGACTTCCGGTTCCACGAGCTCCACGCGTGCGAACCGCGGATCGGCAGGTTGTTCGATCACGCACCTCGTCCCATCGTGAGGATCCACGACGACGATCTGCGGAGGCGTCTTCGCTCCCGAGCGCACGGCCACGATGCCGCCGGCACCCCACTCGAGGCCCTGATGCCATCCCTTGCCGAGTTGCCGCGCGCGACCGCGTCGGACGGGAACCGCGACGAGACGGCCGAATCCGTCTTCGTTCCGGCCCAGCGCGATCGACGTGCCATCGGGCGACCAGGCAAACGACCGCTGCCCCGGGCCCCACGTCGGCTCGGCGTGCTCGAACGACTCGTCGAGCAACGGACGCGCCCGTGCGCCATCGTTGCGAGCGACCCACACGTTCGCGTACCCCGTCGCGTCGCTCACGAACGCGAGCCGTGAGCCGTCGGGCGAAAAGCGCGGCTGGCCGACGGCAACGTCGCCGCCGCCCGCGACCACTCGCGTCACGCCCCGTGCGACGTCGTGGACGACCACACGTGATGCATCCCAGGGCATGTTCGGGAAGTTCCACTCGTGCCAGGCGACGAAGCGCCCGTCGGGCGACCATGCCGGGTCGAACGCGTAGTCCGCGTCGTGTGAGAGCTGTCGGAATCGTTGCGAGCCGCGCCCGAGTGACACGAGGAACACGTCGCATGCGTCGGGGCGGTCCAGCACCACCGCGGCCGTTCGGCCGTCGGGTGCGACCGCGGGCGCGGCAGCACGACCGTCGTCGGTGGAGGTCAGTGCCCGGGTGCGGCCGTCCGGCACCGACACGAGGAGGAGCCGTCCGTCGGCGGCCACGGTGAGGAGGCGACGCCGGCCCGCCCAGGCGAGCATGCCCCCTCCGTAGGCCCGGACCCCGCCCAGCGGCTCGGGCCCGGGCACGACGGTGGGCACCGCGCCGGGCCGGCCGGTCGAGACGACGAGCTCGTTGCGGCCCCCTCCGGATCGCATCCAGGCCAGCTGACCAGCACCGACGCGCCCGGCGGGCGCCCAGCGAGGCTCGGCGGCGATCCGGGATCGGGTGAGCATCGGGATCGAGATCCGGGAGGTCACGAGCGGCAGGCTAATCGCACAATTCGGGCGGCATTTGCCCCACGGGCCCCTCATCTTCCAGGCTTGTTGCCCATGTCTGCCTCCGAGACCCCCCTTCGCATCGCCTGGCTCATCTATCGCGGGAACCCGCACTGCGGGGGGCAGGGTGTCTACACGCGCTACGTCGCTCGGGAGCTCGCCGTCCTCGGCCACACCGTAGAGGTGTTCTCCGGCCAGCCGTACCCCGAGCTCGACGACACGTCTCAGCTCACCGAGGTACCGAGTCTCGATCTCTACCGACGGGGGAACCCGTTCCGCGTGCCGTGGCCGTGGGAGTTCAGGGACTCGATCGACCTTCGCGAGTTCGGGATCATGTGCGCGGCCGGCTTCCCCGAGCCGTACACGTTCTCGTTGCGCGCGCGGCAGATGCTCACGCGCCGCCGCGACGATTTCGACATCATCCACGACAACCAGTGCCTCGGCACCGGGCTGCTGGGCATGATCGACGACGGCTGGCCCGTCGTCGCCACGCTCCACCATCCGATCACGGTCGACCGTGATCTCGACCTCGCGCACACCACCAGCCCCTGGCGGAAGTTCACGCTGAATCGGTGGTACGGCTTCCTCGACATGCAGATGAACGTCGCGCGACGGATCCCACGACTCGTCACCGTGTCGGAGTCGAGCAAGCGCGACATCGTGGCGCAGATGGGCGTGGAGCACGACCGGCTGCACATCGTGCCCGTCGGCGTGGACCCCGAGATCTTCCGTCCCATGCCGAACGTCGCGCGCGTTCCCGGTCGTTTGATGACCACCGCGAGCGCGGACGTCCCGATGAAAGGGCTCACGCCACTCCTCGAAGCTCTCGCCAAGGTCCGCACCGAACGCGAGGACGCGCATCTCGTGGTGATCGGCCGGATGAAGGAGAAGAGCGCGATGCCCGCGCTCATCGAGCGGCTCGGCCTCGCGGGAACCACCTCCACGGACGCCGGCAACCGCCCGATCGTCGAGTTCGTCTCGGGCGTGGAGCAGGAGCGCATCGTCGAGTTGTACGCCGAGGCGGAAGTCGCGGTCGTCCCGTCGCTCTACGAGGGCTTCTCGTTGCCGGCGATCGAGGCCATGTGCTGCGGCGTGCCGCTCGTCGCGACCACGGGTGGCGCACTCCCCGAGGTCGTCGGCGCGGACAACGAGACGGCGTTGACGGTGCCTCCCGGTGATCCCGGCGCGCTGGCCACCGCGATCGGCCGGGCCCTGGACGACCGGGAGTTGCGCAATCGCATCGGCGCCGCGGGGCGCACACGGGTACTGGACCGCTTCACGTGGCGTACGACCGCGCTCGGCACCGTCGAGCAACACCGCGCCCTGCTCGACGAGCAGCAGTTCGCGAAGGCACGCGGCTGATGCTCACTGTCGATTTCGATCGCCTCGAGCTCCGGGACGGCGAGCGCATTCTCGACATGGGCTGCGGCGGGGGACGGCATGCATTCGCGGCGATGAAGCGCGGCGCGACGGTCGTCGCGCTCGACTACGACGAGGGCGAGCTCAAGGAAGTACGCGCCGTCATCGGCGCGATGATCGCCGACCGTGAGATCGCGGACGAGCTCGAGTACGGCACGGTCAATGGCGACGCGCTGCGTCTCCCCTTCGCCGACGGTTCCTTCGATCGCATCGTCTGCTCCGAGGTGCTCGAGCACATCTGGGACGCCGACGGCGCGATCACCGAGCTGGTGCGTGTCCTGAAGCCCGGTGGCCGCATCGCGGTGACCGTTCCCACCCGTTGGCCCGAACGGGTGAGCTGGGCGCTCAACTCTCATTACCACGACACTCCCGGCGGCCACATCCGGATCTGGCGCCAGCCCGATCTGGAGCAGCGCCTCGAACGCGCCGGTCTGTATCTGCGCGGCTCCCACCACGCGCACGCGTTCCACTCGCCCTATTGGTGGATCAAGTGCTCGGTCGGCCTCGAGAACACCGACGCGTGGCCCGTGCGGAAATACCACGACTTCCTCACGTATCAAATCGTCCGGCAACCACGGTGGTTGTCCCGGATCGAGCAAGTCCTCAACCCGATCCTCGGGAAGAGCCTGATCATCTATGGAGAGAAAGTGTGATGGTGGTATGACGCTGCACGACGTTCCCGGAATCGTGACGAGCGAGGAGCTCGCGGCAACGGTCGACGCGATCGCCGCGATTCAACTGCCCGACGGCAACATTCCGTGGACCACCGGTGAGCACACCGATCCGTGGAACATGGTCGAAGCGGCCATGGCCCTCGATCTGGGCGGACGGTACGCCGACGCCGAACGCGCGTACGAGTGGCTCCGCCGGAAGCAACGCGTCGACGGTGGCTGGTTCGCGTACTACCAGGGCGACGACGTGAAGGATCCCACCCACGACACGAACGTCACGTGTTACATCGCCAACGGCGTGTGGCACCACTATCTGACGACCGGTGACACCACGTTCCTGAAGCGCTTCTGGCCGGTCGTCGAACACGCGATCGACTTCGTCCTCACCCATCAGGCCGAGACCGGTGAGATCGCCTGGCGCGCCGACGACCCGGCCGACGGCGCGCTGCTCACCGGATCGTCGAGCATCTACGCGAGCCTGCGCTGCGCGATCGCGATCGCGGAGCGGCTCGGCCACGAACGCCCGGACTGGGAGCTCTCGCTCCCCCAACTCGCCGTCGCCATCGCGCACCGCCCCGAGCGGTTTCTCGACAAGGCGCGCTGGGCGATGGATTGGTACTACCCGATCCTCGGCGGCGTGTTGCGCGGCGACTCGGCCCACGCGCGAGTCGCGGCGGGCTGGAGCACGTTCGTGGCCGACGGCCGGGGCGTGCGGTGCGTGTCGGATCAACCATGGGTCACCGCGGCGGAGACCTGCGAGCTCGTGATGGCGCTCGACGCGATCGGCGCGCACGATCAGGCGATGCGCCTCTTCGAGTGGGTGCAGTTCCTGCGGGCCGACGGCGGCGGGTACTGGACCGGCGCGAACTTCGACGGTGAGTCGTTCCACCTCGACGGAGAGCTCTACCCCGTGGAACAACCCACGTGGAACTCGGCCGCCGTCGTGCTCGCCGCGCACTCATTGTGCGGCGAGGGACCCACCGCAGGGCTGTTCCGCGGCGAGGGGCTCCCGACCGGCCTCACCGCGACCGAACTGCTCGACGCGGGTGCCGAGATCGAAGGCGAGCAATCCGCTCGGCGCTCGCTCGACCGTCAGTAACCTCGCCCTTGTCCTCGACTTTCTGACTCTGAAGGTCGCTCAGCGACCCGCATTGTCAGGAAGTCGAGGGGGGCGACGGAGGATGCGGAGGCTTCCGGTCGTCGACCGCGGGATGAAGCCGTCGGCCACCGCGCGTTGCCACACGAGGAACGGCGCCCGGCCACCGTCGGCGGGATCTTCGAACACGTCGTGGATCGCGAGCACGCCGTCGGCCGCGACGAACCGCGACCAGTGCTCGTAGTCGGCCATCGCAACGTCCTCGGCGTGCCCGCCGTCGATGAACAGGAAGCCCAGCGGCGTCGCCCAGTACGTCGCGACGGTGGTCGAGTCGCCCAGCACCGCGATCACCACGTCCTCGAGGCGGCTGTCTTCCATCGTGCGACGGAAGAACGGCATCGTGTCCATCCGACCGGTGCGCGGGTCGACGACCTCGAGGTCGTGATGTTCCCAGCCCGCCTGATTCTCTTCGGACCCGCGGTGATGGTCGATCGTGAACAAGACACTGCCCGCTTGCCGCGCTGCCGCACCCAGGTACACCGCGGACTTCCCGCAGTACGTCCCCACCTCGAGCAGTGGGCCGACTCCCGCGCCGAGCATTCCGGCCTCGTGCAGGGCCAGCCCTTCGTCGTCGGGCATGAAACCCTTCACCGAGCGGGCGATGCCGAGCAGGTCCGCGTCCATCATGGCGTCGAGTCTCGCAGACGCCCGCGCTCAGAGTCCCATCATCTCCGTGATGCCGTGATCGCGCCCCGCGGTGTAACCGCCGTCGACCGCGATGGCCTGGCCGGTGACGAACGAAGCGTCCTTCGAGGCCAGGAACGCGGCCACCGATGCGATCTCGTCGGGTCGGCCGAATCGGCGCAGCTTGTGTTCGTCCTCGATCGACGCCCGTATCGACTCCATGCCCTCGCCGTCGAACACGGTGTGGAACATTGGTGTGCGGATGAAGCCCGGACAGATCGCGTTCACGCGAATACCGGCACGGCCGTAGTCGATGGCGAGGTTCTTCGTGAGGAGCACGACACCGCCCTTCGACGCGTTGTACGAGCTGCCCCCCGCCGTTCCCTCGAGACCCTCGACGCTCGCGACGGTGACGATCGACCCTCGCTCGCCGTCGAGCGGATCGTTGTGCAACATCGCGGCGATCGCGTGCTTGGCAACGAGGAACGTGCCCGTGAGGTTGATCGAGACCACGCGGTCCCACTCCGCCGCGTCGAGGAGGTGCACGGGGCCGCCTCCGGCCACACCGGCCGCCGTGACGACGGCGTCGAGCCGGCCGTGCTCGCCCACGACCCGGTCGATCGCGGCCCGTACCGCGTCCTCGTCGCGAACGTCGAGCACGTCGACCGGTTCGCCGTCGACCGTCTCGCCGTCGACCGGGGTGACGTCGATACCCGTCACCACCGCCCCCTCCGCACGAAATCGTTCGACGCACGCGGCACCGATCCCCGACGCCGCGCCCGTCACGAACGCCACCTTGCCCGCCAGTCGCCCGACTGCTGCCACCACGCCTCCTTGACCCTTCGCGCGTCACGTTGCTACAAACATCACGCTGCTCAGTCTCCCCCAACCCGCAGCGGTGAGGAATCCCCGATGTCCATGGACTTCGCGATGTTCTACGAGATCCCGGTCCCCAAGCCGTGGACACCGGGCAAGGAGCACCAGGCGTACCAGAACGTCATCGAGCAGGCCGTCTACGGCGAGCAGGCCGGGTTCAGCAGTTTCTGGACCGTCGAGCACCATTTCCTCGACGAGTACTCGCACTGCTCGGCCCCCGACGCGTTGTACGGCGCGATCGCGGCGAAGACCACGGACCTGCGGATCGGCTTCGGCGTGAAGCTGCTCCCCCGCCCGTACAACCACGCGGTTCGGGCTGCCGAAGCCGGCGCGGTGCTCGACCTCGTGAGCAACGGACGGGTCGAGTTCGGCACCGGTCGGTCGTCGACCCGCGCCGAGCTCGAGGGTTTCGGCGTCCATCCCGACGAGACCCGGCCGATGTGGGAGGACTCGTTGCGCGTCGTGGTGAAAGCGTGGACCGACGAGACCCTGGAGCACCACAGCGAGTACTACGACATCCCGCCGCGCCACGTGCACCCCAAACCAATGCAATCACCGCACCCGCCGTTGTGGGTGGCATCGAGCAGTCCGGCGAGTCACGTGATCGCCGGCGAGCTCGGACTCGGCCTCCTCTCGTTCACGATCGGCGTCCCGCCGGAGGAGCTCGGTGAACGCATCAAGATGTACCGAGATGCGCTGCTACGCGCGCAGCCCATCGGCAAGTTCGTCAACAACCGGGCCGCCACATTCACCATGGTCCATTGTGCCGATACCACCGAACAGGCCTTCGAAGAGGCACGTCATGCGTTCGAGTGGTACGTGCGCACCGCGCTGTGGCACATCGGCACGGTCGCGCGGTGGTTGGACGGACAACCCCTCGGCACGTACGAGTACACCGAGATCTTGAAGGATCTCGATCTCGATCTCCTCACCTTCGACTACCTCGAGTCGTCGGGCTCGTGCATCGTGGGTGACCCCGACCGCTGCATCGAGGTGGCGAAGCGGTACGACGCGGCCGACTGCGACATGTTGTTCTGTCTGCTCAACCCGTACGACATCCCGCACCAGTCGGTGATGCGTTCGATCGAGCTGCTCGGCGAGCACGTCATCCCCGCGTTCCGGCCGTAGCGCCGCTCGTCGGTCGCTGAGAGCGATCCAGGAACTCCCGGCTACAGTCATCCCATGTTCACGGTGGGAGGGCACGATGGAACAACCTCAGGCACCTGATCGCAACCTGGCGATGGAGCTGGTGCGGGTCACGGAGGCCGCCGCGCTCGCGGCCGGCCGGTGGATGGGTCGCGGCGACAAGAACGGAGCCGACGGCGCCGCGGTGGACGCGATGCGCGTCGTGCTCAACTCGCTGTCGATGGACGGCATCGTCGTCATCGGTGAAGGCGAGAAGGACGAAGCGCCGATGCTCTACAACGGTGAGCAGATCGGTGACGGCACCGCCCCGCACGTCGACATCGCGGTCGATCCCATCGACGGCACGACGCTCACCTCGCTCGGTCGGCCGAACGCCATCGCGGTGATCGCGGTCGCGGAGCGCGGCACGATGTTTGATCCGGGACCGTGCGTCTACATGGAGAAGATCGCGGTCGGCCCGGAGGCGGCCGGCGTGGTCGAGCTCGGCGCCCCGGTCACGGCCAATCTGCAAGCCGTGGCCAAGGCGCTGGGCGAGGACCTCGACGACATCACCGCCGTCATCCTCGACCGCGAGCGGCACGCCGACATCATCCGCGAGTGCCGCGAAGCCGGCGTTCGCATCCGGCTCATTCCCGACGGCGACGTTGCCGGCGCGATCTCGGTGGCCTGGCCCGAGAGCGGGGCCAACATCCTCTTCGGAGTCGGCGGAACCCCGGAAGGCGTCATCGCCGCGTGCGCGCTCAAGGCACTCGGCGGCGAGATCCAGGGCCGCCTCTGGCCGCGCAACGATGCGGAACGCACCGCCGCCCTCGACGCCGGCTACGACCTCGACCGCGTGCTGCTCACCGACGATCTCGTCTCGGGTGACGATGTGTTCTTCGCCGCCACCGGTATCACCGACGGCGAGCTCCTCAAGGGCGTGCGGTACTGGGGCGACGGCGCATCCACGCAGTCGCTGGTGATGCGTTCGAAGTCGGGCACGATCCGCAAGGTCGACGCCACGCACCGCTGGCAGAAGCTGATGCGCTACTCGAGCCTCAAGTTCGACTGACAAGCCCCAAGCCCTGACGACCCGTGCCTGATTGGCTCGACGCCGACAACCTGCGCACGATCGCGGTGGTGGCCGCCGGCGCGTGCGCGGCGTTGAGCATTCTGAGCGCGGTGATGATCCGCAAGATCACGACCAAGATCCTCATGGTCGTCGTCCTGGGCGCGATCGCCGTCGGCGCTTGGGTCTACCGCGGGGATCTCGAACAGTGCGCGAAGACGTGCTCGTGCCGATTGGCGGGACAGGACATCACGGTCCCCCACTGCCCGACCGCCAAGTAGGCCGCCGGGCAGTGGGAGCCGCTAGCACTGCTTGACGAGCGCGTTCAGGTACTTCCCGAGCAGGTCGGCGCCGGCCTGAGAGGGGTGCACTCGGTCGGCCATCGTGTACTTGGGGTCGGCGTTCGCGATGGCGCCCCAGTCGAGCGTACGAAGACTCCCCTTCGACCCGGTCGGCGTGGTCACCGTGCCGCCGAGTGACCGGAGCCATCCGTTGAAGTCCTGCATGTACGCGTGATAGGTCTGTGCAGCCGCCTCACCGGAGCTTGCGCCGGCGACTCCTGCCGGCGCACGGTACGAGGAGTGGTCGGCCAGGATCTGCTCGTTGCCGAGGATCCAGACGACACACGCGTTCTTCTTGAACGCGAGATCCATCCAACGCAGGGCGTAGAGCTTCGCAGCCGCCGACGTATGACTTCCCGGGGTGCCCCAGGCGAAGTAGTTCGCGTCGTTGGTGCCGAAGGAGTAGAGGACCGTCGTGGTGCCGTTGGAGTCGAGTCCGGCCGCGAACGAGTTCGCATTCACGCCGTCCATCTCGGTCCCCGGCTGAGGATGCCAGCCGTACGCGGGAACCGTGATCTTCCAATTCGCAGAGTCCTCGACGAGGCTGTTCACGATGAAGTCGCCGTACCAGCGGGACTCGCCCGCCGGGGGTGCGAACTTCGCCGTGCTTCCCTCCGGATCGATGCTGCGGGTCAGGATCGAGTCGCTGTACGAGGTCACCGTCCTCGTTGTACATCCGGCCACCACAAGAGCGAGAGAAATGGCAATGAGGGCCACGCGTCGTCGTTTCATGTCGATAAACCTACCAAATACAGCGATTTGCCGCACTCACCCCATTGCGAGAGCACGGTGGCCGGGGCTCGCGTGCGCCTACAACCGCAGATCGCGGCGCATTTCGACGAAGTCGCGTCCGCCGAGCCAATCCCTGATCGTCGCGTCGACGGCCCATCCCCGTGATTCGTAGAACCGCTCGGCGTGGGAGCCCCGGTCGGTCCGCAGCGCC
>Ga0209048_10000399_pt1 | contig 47015 bp, 49 predicted proteins | sample FrelakmetCRP12CR_FD_187146 | JGI IMG/M metagenome (GOLD analysis project Ga0209048, IMG submission 187146) | Freshwater lake sediment microbial communities from the University of Notre Dame, USA, for methane emissions studies - CRP12 CR (SPAdes)... | ecosystem: Environmental > Aquatic >...
GGGAACCGAAGTTCAAGGATCGCTTTGCGGCAGGCCCAGCCCATTCACCTCGGTGAACGAGACTGGTCGACATTTCCAGACCGGCCACATGCGGTGTCGGGATCCCATCCGCCGCGATCGTCACTGCCTCGGATGACCGGTGACGAGCGTCACCGCCTGGCGGATCGCAAAGGGAAGCTGCGGCCGGATGCCGGAAAGCGATCCTTTAATTTCGTGTTTCGACCCCTAGTGAACCGTCGCGCCCACCTGCCCGAACAGCCGCAGTTCAAGGGAGCGGACGCTCGTTCCGAGTGATCGACAGACAGTCGACGGCTAGTTGCCATATGGCGCCGACGAAGGCACTCGCGATCTTCGGCGAGAAGCCCTGGCTGACTATCGACAGCGCCGGTCGCACTCGAGACGATATGCGGCGTCTATGTCGGCTGAGGTGCGAGCCAGCGTTGATGCGAGTCGACCCTGTGGCAGAAGCTCGTGACCCGTCTGCGGTCGTCAAAGCGCCAAATGTGAACCTCGAATTCCTCGCGGACCACGTTGGTGGTGGCCTTGACTACGAACTCCAGCCCGATGATCACGACGACCAAGTTGTCGCGATCCAGCAGCGTAGTCGGTTGAAACTTCCGACTGTCGAGCGCGGCCAGGGATTCGAAGAAGCCCAGAACTTCGGCGCCTCCCCGTCGGGGTTTCAGCCAAGGCACACCGGTATCCACCGCGTCCGGTTCCCATTCAACGTTGTCGGTCAGGTGGCTGAGTTACGCAGGGACATCGCCGCGACCAAAGGCCTCGTAGAGGGTCACGCCATGGTCTCGCCGCGCCACGAGAGCACGACCTCCGGCCCGAGAACAGGATGCTCAGCGCGATCGCAGCATTAGACGCGAAGGCCGGAGCTTGCGCATACTCGCCTTGCCCAAGATCCGACGGGCTTGCTACAGGCACTCCGAACATTGCAGAACGCTGCGAACTGGGGCTTCACTCACTCCAGACGGGGGGTCGCATCGAGCAAGCGCAGCGCCTCCGCGGCCATGGCGGCGATGACAGTGTCGGCCTCGCCAATCGCCGGCCGCAAGTGCCACTGCACTGCAGGATACTCAGCGCCGAGACGGAGCAGCCATTCAGGCAGATCCTTGCGCACATGACCGCCGGCGCCCAGGAAGAGCGGCAGCACGTCGATGCTGCGGCAGCCCGCCGCAGCGAGGCGGCGCCCGGCCTCGAGCACGTCGGGTGGCATGAATTCTAGATAGGCCAGTTCGAGCGCGAGCCCGGGTCGCAGCGCGCGGATGCGGCGCGCGACGTCCTCGAACGGCAAGGCCCAGCGCGGGTCGCGTGCGCCGTGGGCAAAGAGCAGTAGGCCCCGGGTCATGGCCTTCGCGTCTGTGGTACCGCGCGTGCCAGGTGAAAGCCAGTTTCGCGAGCAGGAGATAGCCCACATAGATCACGCTCGACGCCGAAACCATGGCGGTTCGTGTCGCCCCAGTCGACGTCGACCGCGCGCATCGGCATTTCGGATCGCGCCGGCACTGCCAGCGACTCTGGTGCGCTCGTCATGAGGCGAGTGATAGCACAGATCGCCTCGATTGCAGTCCCTTTTCGCAATGTTCAAAGTGCCTGTCGCAGGCCTGTCGCATCTCTGGCAACGCGAGCATTGTCTCGCACCCAAGCAAGAGGTCGTGCCGAACAGACGTCAAGGCGCTTCACCCGCCCTGGCGCGCTCCGCCCCTGCCTCTATCCCGCAGAGCGCACAAGCCAGGTCGACAGCTCACATCCTTCTCACGCAATGGAACGTCCTCATGGGGAGCATCTCGTCAATTCCGAGTGGGTGAAAGACTTGAGCACCTGGCGTCCGGCCGAGGTCAACGACGGGCGCCAGCCGTCGGCCAAGCGCCACGACTTGGCAACTCTGGACCCACCGCATCCTCAATATCGTCTGCGGGCATAAGCAATGAGCGAATGTGTATTTGGGCGCTGCGGACTTGATCAGTACATTCCGGCACTTCGGCGTCGCTCAGGCGCCGCAGCAGGTACTCGAGGCATGGATCGGATCGCGGCTGCCAGAGGTTCCAGCCTTGATGACGGCTCATTGATGCTGTTGCGCGGCTGGCCCGGAAGCGACCGCGCGGTTTCGGTGTCCACTGATTTGCGTGGCGCACGTGGCGGCCAGCGTAAGCGCAACTTCCTGACATGTACCAATACAGCGACTTCGACAAGCAGTTCGTCCGCCAACGCGCCGCGCAGTTCCGCGACCAGCTCGACCGCAACCTCGCGGGCAGGTTGTCCGATGAGGAGTTCCGTCCTCTGCGGCTGCAGAACGGCTGGTATGTTCAGCGCCACGCACCGATGCTGCGCGTCGCCGTGCCCTACGGCGAACTCAGTGCGACGCAACTGCGCGCTTTGGCAGGCATCGCCCGCAAATACGACCGCGGCTACGGCCACTTCACGACGCGCCAGAACCTGCAATTCAACTGGATCCCCCTGGCACGCGCCGCCGACGTGATGGATGCGCTCGCCGCTGTCGACATGCACGGCATCCAGACGAGCGGCAATTGCATCCGCAACATCACCAGCGACGCGCTGGCCGGCATTGCGTCCGACGAAGTCGTCGATCCGCGCCCGTACGCGGAACTGCTGCGCCAATGGAGCACGCTGCATCCCGAGTTCGCGTTCCTGCCGCGCAAGTTCAAGATTGCACTGACCGGCGCGAGCGAGGACCGCGCCGCGATCGCCTGGCACGACATCGGACTGCAACTGCTGAAGAACGCTGCGGGCGAGATCGGCTTCAAGGTGCTGGTCGGGGGCGGCATGGGCCGCACGCCGATGATCGGCACCACGATCCGCGAGTTCCTGCCGTGGCAGCAGATCCTGGTGTTCATCGAAGCGATCGTGCGCGTCTACAACCGCTACGGTCGCCGCGACAACGCCTACAAGGCGCGCATCAAGATTCTCGTGAAGGCCGAAGGCCAGAAGTTCGTCGACGCGGTGAACGCCGAGTTCGTCGACATCCTCGAGAACGACCTGGCGGGCAGTGCGCACATCCTGCCTCAGCCCGAATTCGACCGCGTCGCCAAGAGCTTCGAACTGCCCGAAAGCGTGCGGGCGCTGCCGGTCGCGCCGACAGCATATTTCGACGCACCGAAGGCCTATGGCCGTTGGCTCGAGCGCAACGTCCATCGACATCGCCTGGTCGGCTACCGCGCCGTGACGCTGTCTCTCAAGCGTTCCGGCCAGGCGCCAGGCGACACGACCGCTGACCAGATGGATGCCGCGGCTGCCATCGCTGACCGCTTCAGCCACGGGGAACTGCGAGTCACGCACGAGCAGAACCTGCTACTGCCGTGGGTGCGCGAAAGCGACTTGCCCGAGTTATGGAAGGCGGCGCGCAATGCCAGCTTCGCCACGCCAAACATCGGACTGCTGACCGACATGATCGCCTGCCCCGGCGGCGACTTCTGCGCGCTGGCCAACGCCCGCTCGATTCCGATCGCCGAAGAGATCACGCAGCGCTACACCGAGATCGACGAGCTCTACGACATCGGGACGATCGACCTGCACATTAGCGGCTGCATCAACTCGTGCGGCCACCATCACAGCGGCCACATCGGCATCCTCGGTGTCGACAAGGACGGCAAGGAGTGGTACCAGATCTCGCTCGGTGGATCCGACGGCTCGTCGGTCAGCGGCCCTTCGGTGGCCGGCAAGGTGATCGGCCCGTCGTTCGCGGCCGACGAAGTGGCCGACGTCATCGAAACGCTGATCGACACCTACCGCGACCGCCGCACCGCCGGCGAGCTGTTCATCGATGCAGTCAAACGCATCGGCGTCGAACCGTTCAAGGTCTCGGCGAACGCGGTGCGCCGCAGCACGGCACCGGCCCACGTCGATTGAATCGGTGCAGGAACATTCGCATGAACTTCGTCGACCCGCACAAGGACCGGTGGCACGCGCTCGGCGGCGAAGACGGCCCGGCCGCGTGCATCAACCCTGCTCCCTTTCTGCTGCTGAACGTCGAGCAATGGCACGCGTTCCGCGCCCATTGGCCGGAGGGCATGTCGGTGGGTGTCGCACTCGCGAACGATGCGGAGGTCAAGGACATTGCCGCCGATCTGCACCGGCTCAGCCTGGTCGCGCTGAAATTCCCGAAGTGGGTCGACGGCCGCGCCTATAGCCAGGCGCGCACACTGCGTGCGCGCTATCGCTTCGCGGGCGAAGTGCGCGCCACCGGCGAGGTGCTGGTCGACATGTTGCCACTGCTCAAGCGCACTGGCTTCGATGCAGCCGTGCTGCGCGCCGACCAGTCGCTGGACGAAGCGTATCGCGCGCTGACCTTTTTCCCCGGCCACTACCAGGGCGATGCGGCCGATCCCTTGCCGCTGTTCGCGAAGCCGCCCGGTACGGCCGACGCGCTGGCGCGCGCTTCGACGCAGAAATTCGCGGACCCGGGTGCAGCGATATGAGCGGGGCCGCCATTGCGCTGTATGCGCGTGAGACCGCGGACGTCGCGGCACGCCAGGCGCGCGCGCTCGCACTGCTGCAACGCGCCGCCGCCGGGCATACCGGCCGCGTTGTGCAGGCGACCAGCCTGGGCGCCGAAGACATGGTGATCACCGACCTGATCGCCCGCCACGCGCTGCCGATCGCGATCGGCACGCTGGACACCGGCATGCTGCATGCCGAGACCTTGTCGCTGATCCGCATCCTCGAGACGCGCTACGGCCTCGAGGTCGAGATCTACAGGCCGGTCGCAGAGTCGGTCGTTCGGTTCGTCAGAGCGAACGGTAAAGGCGCGATGTACGAGAGCATCGACTTGCGCAAGGGTTGCTGCGCCATCCGCAAGCTCGAACCGCTGTCGCGCATGCTCGAGCGACGCAGCGCCTGGGTGACGGGCATGCGGCGCGAGCAGTCGGCAAACCGCGGCGCAGTTCCCTTCAGCGAACTCGACGACAGGCGTCGCACCAAGTTCAACCCGCTCGCCGATTGGAGCTGGGCCGACGTATGGCACTACATCGAAACGTACGACGTGCCCTACAACCCGCTGCACGACCAGTTCCATCCGAGCATCGGCTGCGCTCCGTGCACCCGCGCCATTGCGGCCGGCGAGGACTTCCGCGCCGGTCGCTGGTGGTGGGAGAACGAACACGCCAAGGAATGCGGGCTGCACGCCGAGGATCCAGCAACCGCGCACGTTTCAACGACAGGAACCCACGCATGAACGCCCCGTTGATGGTCGATCGGTTGCTCCCCGAACTCGACCGCACGCACCTCGACTGGCTCGAGGAAGAAGCGATCTTCATCCTGCGCGAGACCGTCGCCGCGTTCGAGCGTCCCGCCCTGCTGTTCTCGGGTGGCAAGGATTCGTGCGTCGTGCTGCGGCTGGCCGAGAAGGCGTTCAAGAACAAGGGGGTCGAAGCTCGGTATGCAGGCCGCCTTCCGTTCCCGCTGCTGCACGTGGACACCGGACACAACTTCCCCGAAGTGATCGAGTTCCGCGACCGCCGGGTCGCCGAAATGGGAGAGCGCCTCGTCGTCGGCCACCTCGAGGATTCCATCCGGCGCGGCACCGTGCGCCTGTCGAATCCGCTCGAATCGCGCAACGGCCACCAGACGGTGGCCCTGCTCGAGGCGATCGAGGAACACCGCTTCGACGCGTTGATCGGCGGAGCTCGCCGCGACGAGGAGAAGGCGCGCGCCAAGGAGCGCATCTTCTCGCACCGCGACGGCTTCGGCCAGTGGCAGCCGAAGGAACAGCGCCCGGAGCTCTGGACGCTGTTCAACGCCCGCATCAGGCCCGGTGAACACATGCGCGCCTTTCCGATCAGCAACTGGACCGAACTCGACGTCTGGCTCTACATCGCGCGCGAGAACATCCCGCTGCCGAGCCTGTACTTCGCGCACGAGCGCCAGGTGATCCGCCGAAAGGGCTTGCTCGTGCCGCTGACCGAGGTGACGCCGGCGCTGCCCGGCGAGACGGTCGAAGCCGTCCAGGTGCGTTTTCGCACCGTCGGCGACATGACATGCACCTGCCCGGTCGAGAGCCCGGCCGTCAACGCGGTTGAAATCGTCGCCGAGACGCTTCAGGTGACGGTCAGCGAGCGCGGCGCCACGCGCATGGACGACCGCACCTCGGACGCATCGATGGAGCGGCGCAAGAAGGAAGGTTACTTCTGATGAGTTCTTTCGCCAGCGCGGCGGCGCCTCGACAGCGCGGGTCGACCCGGGTCACTGATCACCGCGCACTGCGGTTCCTCACGGCCGGGTCGGTCGACGACGGCAAGAGCACGCTGATCGGCCGACTCTTGTTCGATTCGCGCGCCATCCTCGCGGACCAGATCGACACGCTGGAGAAGCGCGCCGCCGGTGTGCCGCGCGCCGACGGCCAGCCGCGCTTCGACCTGTCGCTGCTCACCGATGGCCTGGAAGCCGAACGCGAGCAAGGGATCACGATCGACGTGGCGTACCGCTACTTCGCGACCCGGCAGCGCAAGTTCATCATCGCCGATGCTCCCGGCCACGAGCAGTACACACGCAACATGGTGACGGCCGCGGCCGGCAGCGATGCTGCGGTGGTGCTGGTCGACATCACCAAGCTCGACACGCTGGCGGCACCAGTCAAGCTGCTTGCGCAGACACGCCGCCATGCCTTGCTGGCGCGCCTTCTGCGCGTGCCCAGCATCGTCTTCGCGATCAACAAGCTCGATGCGGTCGACGACCCGGGGCACGCGTACGAGGCGGTTCGCGCCGCGCTGCTCGAATTCGCCGCTCATGCCGACATCGAGGTGGCCGGCGTAATCCCGGTCTCGGCGCTGCGTGGCGACAACGTGACGCAGCCTCTGGATGCCCCCTGGTACAGCGGCCCATCGCTGCTGCAACTGCTGGAGCGCCTGCCTACCACGCAGGAACGTACCGCGGGCGATCTGCTGATCCCAGTGCAGTACGTCGCGCGCGATCAGGGCCTGTCCGGAGCGGGCGCGGGCGAGCAGCCGCGCATCGTGTGGGGCCGCATCGCGCACGGTCGCGTGAAGGCGGGCGACGAAGTGCAGTTGTTTCCGAGCCGGCACATGGCCAGGGTCGCCGAAGTGCGCGTCGCGGGCGAGCGGGTGGCCTTCGCCGAGGCCGGCCAGTCCACTGGCCTGGCGCTGGACCGCCACCTCGACGTTTCGCGCGGCGACTGGATTGCCACCCCCGGCACGGTGCACGAGACGAACCGGTTCGCGGCTACGCTCGCTTGGCTCGACACCGAACCCGCGGTCGTCGGCCGCAAGTACACCGTGCGTCACGGCAATCGCTGGGTGCAGGCGCGCATCGCCGCGATCGATAGCCGGCTCGACGTCCACACGCTCGCATCCATCGACGCGCACGAACTCCGCGTCAACGAGATCGGCCACGTGATCATGGAGACGCAGCAGCCCTTGCCGGTCGAAGCCTACGAAACCAACCGTGTCGGCGGCTCGCTGATCATCGTCGACCCCGCCAGCAACCGCACCAGCGGCGCGTTGCTGGTGAAGGCGGTGGACCAAGTGGGCGCCCAAGACGCCTGCGGCGCCGGCTGAGATCGCGATGGGCCGAGTCGTCTTCATCGGTGCCGGCCCGGGTGCGGCCGACCTGATCACCGTGCGCGGCGCGGCTCGGCTCGCGCTGGCCGACGTGGTCCTGTTCGATGCCCTCACCGACCCTGCGCTGCGCGAGTTCGCACCGAAGGCGCAATGGATCCACGTGGGCAAGCGCGGCTTCTGCGACAGCACGGGCCAGAGCACGATCAACGCGCTGCTGGCCAAGCATGCGGGCGAGAACAAGTTGGTCGTGCGCCTGAAGGGAGGCGACCCGAGCGTGTTCGGCCGCCTCGAAGAGGAACTCCAAGCCCTGACAGACGCCGGCATCGCTTGCGAAGTGGTGCCGGGCGTGACTGCCGCAATCGCCGCCGCGGCCGCGACGCAACGCCCGCTCACCCGGCGGGGCGGGGGTCGCAGCGTCAGCCTTACCACGGCAATGACGCGCGAAGGCCGCGTGCTGGCTTCGCGCACAGCGGACACCGAGGTGTTCTACATGGCTGGCAAGCAACTCGCAGCGCTCTCGCGCCGCCTGCTGGCCGCCGGGTGGACGGGCGATGCGCCCGTCAGCGTGGTCTCGCGTGCGGGCTGGTCCGACCAGTTGCACAGCGATCACACGGTGGCGAGTCTGGGCCGCGCGGCGATGCTGCACGCGGGCCGGCCGACGGTGGTGACCATCGGCGCTGGCGCCGCCCCCATCTCGCCGACGACCAGAGTGGTGGCCGCTGGCGCCGGCATCCCCGCCATCGCGCACCGCGCAACCCCGAAGCCGCCCGCGCCATCGCGCTTCGACCCGCAACGCACCAACACAACAGTCACGCCATGACCCACGTCGTTCTTGAATCGTGCATCCGCTGCAAGCACACCGATTGTGTGGAGGTGTGCCCCGTCGATTGCTTCCGCGAAGGTCCGAATTTCCTGGCGATCGATCCGGACGAATGCATCGATTGCGCAGTCTGCGTCCCCGAGTGCCCCCTCGGCGCGATCGTGCCCGAGGAAGACGTGCCCGGCGAGCAGCAGCACATGGTCAAGCTAAACGCCGAGCTTGCGCTGAGGTGGCCGAGCATCACCAAGCGCAAGAGCTCCCTGCCCGATGCCGGCGAATGGAAAGACCGCAGGGGCAAGCTGTCTGAACTGATCCGATAGCTTGCCGTGGTTGCCGTGAAGGCCGACTTCCACTTCTATCGATGAGTCACCGGTGAACGCTTGTCGAATTAGCGGCCTTTCGACTTGGCCGGATCGCTTCGGTGTCGCGGAACTGTTGCCGGCGCGCGAATTGCGACTGGCGAGTACGTCGGTCTGCACCGAAACCGACACCTGCATGACGCCGTACAGCGCACACCGCCGGGTCGGCCGGTGGGACAGCTGCAGCGCAAGTCAGGCGCCGCCGGCCACATCAACGCCGAGGCCGGGTTCGGTTCGTTGCCGCTGGCGCAGTACTGGCCGGCGAACGCTTCGTCGGCGCAGCCTTCGCTCGCGGCTTGAGACCTCAATCCGCTTCCCGCAAATCAAGTCGCGATTTGCTTCGTTCCGTGTGGCGCCCGGGCTTCCTAGCCTCCGTGTTCCGAAACCTTCCGACTCCAAGGACCCCGTATGACGTCGCCCAGAATTCTCCGCGCCGCGCTCTCCACTATTCTGCTGGTCGGACTTGGCGGCCTGGCAGCGGCCAAGGATGTGACCTTGCTCAACGTCTCGTACGACCCGACGCGCGAGTTGTACGTCGACTTCAACAAGGCCTTCGCCGCGCACTGGAAGGCCGTGACCGGTGACGTGGTGACCGTCAAGCAGTCGCATGGCGGTTCGGGTAAGCAGGCGCGCTCGGTCATCGACGGGCTGGATGCCGACGTGGTGACGCTGGCCCTGGCCTACGACGTGGACGAACTCGCCGACAAGGGCAAGCTGATCCCGGCCGACTGGCAGAAGCGCCTGCCACACAACAGCTCGCCCTACACCTCGACCATCGTGTTCCTGGTGCGCAAGGGCAACCCCAAGGGCATCAAGGACTGGGACGATCTGGTCAAACCGGGCGTATCGGTGGTCACGCCCAACCCCAAGACCTCGGGCGGCGCGCGCTGGAACTACCTTGCGGCCTGGGGCTTCGCGCTGAAGAAATACGGCAACGACGCCAAGCGCGCGCAGGATTTTGTCGCGGCGCTGTTCGGCAACGTGCCGGTGCTCGATTCGGGCGCGCGTGGCTCGCTCATCACCTTCACCGAGCGCGGCGTCGGCGACGTGTTCATCTCCTGGGAGAACGAGGCCTTCCTGGCGACGAAGGAACTCGGGCCGGACAAGTTCCAGATCGTGGTGCCTTCGCTGAGCATCCTGGCCGAGCCGCCGGTGACGGTGGTCGACAAGACGGTTGATCGCAAGGGCACACGCGACGTGGCCACAGCCTACCTGCAGTACCTCTACTCCCCGGAAGGCCAGGAGATCGCGGCGCAGAACTACTACCGACCGATCGACCCCAAGGTCGCAGCGAAATTCGACAAGCAGTTCACCAAGGTCTCGCTGTTCACCATCGACGAACTCTTCGGTGGCTGGGCCAAGGCGCAGAAGACGCACTTCGCCGACGGCGGAGTGTTCGACCAGATCTACACGAAGAAGTAGACCGGCTTAGGCGCTCAACGAATATGCATCGGATATTTCGGTCTTTCCATGAACGACGGCGATCCCCTACGATCCGCGGTCCTGAATGAAGCTCGGCCGCCTGATCGCGGCCGCCTCGCGATGAACCACTCCGCTTCGCGCCGCGCGCTGCTCGCCTTCGCACTGCTGGCCGTCCTACCCGCCTTCGCCGCCGGAACCACGCTGCTGAACGTCAGCTATGACGTCTCGCGCGAGTTCTACAAGGACTTCAACGCCGTCTTCGCCGCGCACTGGAAGAAGGCCACCGGCGAAGACCTGACGCTGAACCAGAGTCACGGTGGCTCGAGCCGCCAGGCGCGCAGCGTGGCCGACGGGCTGGAGGCGGACGTCATCACGATGAACCAGGCCAACGACATCGACATCCTGTTCGAGCGCGGCAAGCTGATCCCGCAGGACTGGGCCAAGCGGCTGCCGTTCAACAGCGCGCCGACGACTTCGGTGTCGGTAATCCTGGTGCGCAAGGGCAACCCGAAAGGTATCCGGGACTGGAGCGACCTTGGCCGCGCGGGCATCAGCGTCATCATCCCGAACCCCAAGACCTCGGGCAACGGCCGCTACACCCATCTCGCCGCCTGGGGCGCCGGCATCAAGGCCGGCCTCAGCCCGGACGCCGCCCGGGCACTGGTCACGCGCATCTTCGCCAACGTGCCGGTGCTCGACGGCGGCGGCCGCGGCGCCACCACCACCTTCGCGCAACGCAACCTCGGTGACGCGCTGGTCACCTTCGAGAGCGAGGCGCCGCTGATCGAGAAGGAATTCGGCGGCGGCTTCGAGGTGATCTACCCGAGCCGCACGATCCTGGTCGAAAACCCGGTGAGCGTGGTCGACAAGGTCGTGGACAGGAAGGGCACACGCAAGCAGGCCGAGGCCTACCTGCAGTTCCTGTACACCGACGCCGGGCAGGAGGTCGCCGCCAGGCATCACATCCGGCCGCGCAGCGAAAAGGTGCTGACGAAGTACGCCAAGGACTTCCCGAAGGTAAGTACCTTCACCGTGGACGAAGTCTTCGGCGGTTGGACCCAGGCGCAGAAGGAGCACTTCAACGATGGCGGCCTGTACGACCAGGTGATCGCCGCGGCCAAGTCGCGCTGATCGAATTGCGGACCTGCACGTGATCCTCTCGCGCACGCTGCTCAAGCGTCACACCGTGCTGCCGGGCTTTGACCTGGCGCTCGGCTTCGCGCTGCTGTACCTGAGCCTGATCGTGCTGATTCCGCTGTCGGCGGCGTTCCTCAAGACCTTCACCTTGAGCTGGGGCCAGTTCGTCGACGCGACGACGACGCCGCGCGTGCTTGCCTCGTACCGGCTGACCTTCGGGGCGTCGTTTCTGGCGGCGCTGCTCAACGCCTTCTTCGGCCTGATCGTGGCCTGGGTGCTGGTGCGCTACAGCTTCCCGGCCAAGCGCCTGATCGATGCCCTCGTGGACCTGCCGTTCGCGCTGCCCACCGCAGTGGCCGGCATCGCGCTCACCGCCATCTATGCGCAGAACGGCTGGATCGGCCAGTGGCTGCCGTTCAAGGTGAGCTTCACGCCGCTGGGCGTGTGGGTGGCGCTGGTCTTCATCGGCCTGCCCTTTGTCGTGCGCACGCTGCAGCCTGTGCTGGAGGACGTGAACCGTGAGCTCGAAGAAGCCGCAGCCACGCTCGGTGCGAGCCGCTGGCAGACCTTCTCGAAGGTGATCTTCCCGATCCTGATGCCCGCGCTGCTGACCGGTTTTGCCCTCGCATTGGCTCGCGCGCTGGGCGAGTACGGCTCGGTCATCTTCATCGCCGGCAACATGCCGATGATCAGCGAGATCACGCCGCTGCTGATCATCACCAAGCTCGAGCAGTACGACTACGCCGGCGCCACCGCCATCGCGGTGGTGATGCTGGTGGCCTCGTTCGCCCTGCTGCTCGTGATCAACTTGCTGCAGGCCTGGGCGCGCAAGCGCCAGGGGGGCTTGTGACTGCCACGAGCTTCGCGCTTCCTGCGCCGCCGGCCGCACCCGCGGCGGCGGGCCTGGGGCCGCGCGCGCTGCGCAACGCGACCACCGAGCCGCCGTGGGTCCAGCGGCTGTTGATCGGTCTGGCGCTGGTTTTCATGACGCTGTTCCTCTTCGTGCCGCTGGCCACCGTGTTCTTCGAGGCCTTCAAGAAGGGTGTCGATGTCTACCTGGCGGCCATCACGGAGGCAGACGCGCTGTCGGCCATCAAGCTCACGCTCATCGCCACCGGCATCAGCGTGCCGCTGAATCTGGCGTTCGGCGTCGCCGCGGCCTGGGCGATCACCAAGTTCGACTTCCGCGGCAAGAGCGTGCTGCTGACGCTGATCGACCTGCCGTTCTCGGTGAGCCCTGTGATCGCCGGCCTGATCTACGTGCTGATCTTCGGCCTGCAGGGCTGGTTCGGCGAATGGCTGCGCGACCACGACTTGAAGATCATCTTCGCCGTGCCTGGCATCGTGCTGGCCACGGTCTTTGTCACCTTCCCGTTCATCGCACGCGAGCTGATTCCACTGATGCAGGCGCAGGGTATCGAGCAGGAAGAAGCGGCGCGCGTTCTCGGCGCCGGTGGCTGGCAGATCTTCTGGCGCGTCACGCTGCCCAACATCAAGTGGGCGCTGCTGTACGGCGTGATCCTGTGCAACGCGCGGGCGATGGGTGAGTTCGGCGCGGTGAGCGTGGTCTCCGGCCACATCCGCGGGCAGACCAATACGATGCCGCTGCACATAGAGATCGTCTACAACGAATACCAGTTCGCCGCGGCGTTCGCGGTGGCCTCGCTGCTGGCTGCGCTCGCACTCGTGACGCTGGTGCTGAAGTACATCATCGAGCAGCGCGTCAAACACCAGAACCGATCGGACGGCGATCGTGCGGAGTAACCCATGAGCATCGAAGTCCGCAGTCTGAACAAGCGCTTCGGCGCCACGGTCGCCTGCGACAACCTTAGCCTCGACATCCCGGCGGGCGAACTTGTCGCGCTGCTCGGACCCTCGGGCTGCGGCAAGACGACGCTGCTTCGCATCATCGCCGGGCTCGAGGTGCCGGACTCCGGCACCGTGCTGTTCCACGGTCAGGACACCACGAACACCGACGTGCGTGACCGCAACGTCGGCTTCGTGTTCCAGCACTACGCGCTGTTCGGCCACATGTCGATCTTCGAGAACGTGGCCTTCGGCTTGCGCGTGCGATCCAAGGCCACGCGCCCGATCGAGTCGGAGATCAAGCACAAGGTGATGCAGTTGCTCAAGCTGGTGCAGCTCGACTGGTTGGCCGACCGCTACCCGCACCAGCTCAGCGGCGGTCAGCGGCAACGCATCGCGCTGGCGCGCGCGCTGGCGGTGGAGCCCAAGGTGCTGCTGCTCGACGAGCCCTTCGGTGCGCTCGACGCCAAGGTGCGCAAGGAGCTGCGCCGCTGGCTGCGCCGCCTGCACGACGAGGTTCACGTGACCAGCGTCTTCGTCACGCACGACCAGGACGAGGCGATGGAAGTGGCCGACCGCGTGGTGGTCATGAACCGGGGCTGCATCGAACAGCAGGGCTCGCCCGACCAGGTCTACGACCACCCCGCCACGCCGTTTGTCCTTCAGTTCCTGGGTGACGTGAACCTGTTCCATGGCCGCCTCGGGCATGCGCCTGGCGGCGGCACGGCACCGGCCGATGTGAGCTACGTGCGCCCACACGAGATCGAAATCGTCGCCGAGGCCAGCGCGGACACCTGGCCGGTCACCCTGAGCCAGACGCTCACCGTCGGACCGAACACGCGCATCGAGTTCAGGCGCGACGCCGACGACAGCTATGTGGACGTCGAGCTGCCGCGCGAGGTCTTCGTGACGCTACGTGATCGCATGGGCCTCGCGCCGGGCAGCCGGGCGTTCCTGCGGCCGCGCCGCGTCACGCGCTTCGGTGTGCCAGAGGTACCGTCCGACCCGGCGATGATGATCTGACCGCTGCCCGCCGCGCCGCCCCTAGGTCGGGCGGCGCGCCACGGGGTCGGCGACCGCCGTGATCGGTGGGGAGGAGAGTCTTCAGATCGCGAACGAAGACCCGGCTTCGGACGCCATGGCGCGGTCGACCAGGTCGCGCGTCAGCGGGCGCGCAAAGCTGCGGAGGAATTCGTGCACGTAGCTGCGCAGGAACGCGCCGCGCTTGACCGCAAGTCGCGTCATGTTGCTCGCGAACAGGTGGCGCGCGTCGATCGCGCGCAGGTCCGTAGCGCGCGCCTCGTCGTAAGCGATGCCCGCGATGATGCCCTCCCCCATGCCGAGGCCGACGTAGGTCTTGATCACGTCGGCATCCATCGCAGAAAGCACGAGGTTCAAGCCTATGGTCTGGCTCCGAAAGGCTTCATCGATGTGGCTGCAACCCGTGAAACGGTGCTCGTAGGTGCTCAGTGGAAGCTGTGCCAGTCGCGGTCATTCGACGGTGACGCTCTTGGCCAGATTTCTGGGCTTGTCGACGTCCGTTCCGCGGGCGCAGGCAGTGTGGTAGGCGAGCAGTTGCAGCGGAACGACGTGCAGGATCGGCGACAGCGCGCCGTAGTGTTCGGGCATCCGGATCACGTGCACGCCTGCGGCGGGCTCGATGCGCGAGTCGCTGTCAGCGAAGACGAACAGTTCGCCGCCACGGGCTCGCACTTCCTGCAGGTTGCTCTTGAGCTTTTCGAGCAGTGCGTCGTTGGGCGCCACCGTGACCACCGGCATCGCCGACGTCACGAGCGCAAGCGGGCCGTGCTTGAGCTCGCCCGCGGGGTAGGCCTCGGCGTGGATGTAGCTGATCTCCTTGAGCTTCAAGGCACCTTCGAGTGCCACCGGATAGTGCAGCCCGCGGCCGAGGAAGAGGGCGTTCTCCTTGCGCGCGAATTCCTCCGACCACGCGATGACCTGCGGCTCGAGCGCCAGCACGGCCTGCAGCGCCGACGGCAGGTGGCGCAGCGACCTGATGTGTGCCGCTTCCTGCTCGTCGCTCAGGTGGCCGCGCACCTGCGCCAGCGCCAGCGCCAGCATGAAGAGCGCTGCGAGTTGGGTGGTGAAGGCCTTTGTCGAAGCGACGCCGATCTCGACCCCGGCGCGCGTGATGTAGGCGAACTCGCAATCGCGCACCATCGCGCTCGTGGCAACGTTGCAGACGGTCAGGCTGTGCGTCATGCCGAGTGCGCGCGCGTGTCTCAGTGCCGACAAGGTGTCGGCAGTCTCGCCGCTTTGCGTGATGGTGACGACGAGCGTGCGCGGGTCGGGCACGCTGTCGCGGTAGCGGTATTCGCTTGCGACCTCGACGTTGGTCGGAATGCGGGCGATGCCCTCGAGCCAGTACTTCGCGGTCAGCCCCGCGTAGTAGCTCGTGCCGCAGGCCAGGATCAGCACCGAGTTGACTTCCTTGAAGACGCGGTACGCGCCGTCGCCGAACAGCTCGGGCGAGATGCCGGCCACGCCCTCCAGCGTGTCGGCGATCGCGCGCGGCTGCTCGAAGATCTCCTTCTGCATGTAGTGGCGGTACGGCCCCAGCTCGGCCGCGCCGCTGTGCGCGTGCACGGTGCGCACATCGCGCTGCACCGCCTTGTACGTGCCGTCCGGCGCACGGGCGCTGATCCAGGTCTTGCCGAGTTGCAGGTCGACCAGGTCGCCTTCCTCGAGATAGACTATCTGGTCGGTCACGCCGGCCAGCGCCATCGCGTCGGAGGCGATGAAGTTGGCACCGTCGCCCGAGGTGCCGACGCCGAGCACGAGCGGCGAGCCTTGCCGCGCGCCCACCACGCGGTGCGGCTCGTCACGGCAGAACACCGCGATCGCGTAGGCGCCGCGAAGCCGCGCCGTCGCCTGCTGCACCGCTTCGAGCAGGTCGCCGTCGTAGAGGTGGTCCACCAGGTGGGCGATGACTTCGGTGTCGGTCTGGCTGTCGAAGCGGTAGCCGCGCGATTGCAGCTCGGCGCGCAACTCGTCGTGGTTCTCGATGATGCCGTTGTGCACCAAGGCGATCCGGCCCGGACCGCCGGTAGCGGTCTCCGGCCCGTGCGAGAAATGCGGGTGCGCGTTATGCACCGCCGGCGCGCCATGCGTGGCCCAGCGCGTGTGGGCGATACCAGTGCCGCCCTCGACGGCATCGGCTCGCACCTGAGCCTCGAGCTCGGCGACGCGCGACGTGCTGCGAGCGCGGCGCAGTTCACCGCCCTGGTGGACAGCGACGCCGCACGAATCGTAGCCACGGTACTCGAGCCGCTTCAGCCCCTCGACAAGGACGGGGACGATGTTGCGCGTGCTGACGGCGCCGACGATTCCGCACATAGGTCAACTCCCGGGACGATGGTGTCAAGGGTGAATCGTAGGGGTCGAGGAGTTGATAAGGCTTTCGAATAGTGTAAATCTATGAAAGAATCAATCACCTAGGCATATCGTTGGCTAACAATTTCACGAATATCGATCAAATGAACGAAACAGCCGAATTCAGCGAGCTCGATGCCACCGACCTGCGCCTGCTCGCGATCCTGCAAGACGATGCGTCGCTGACGAACCAGGCCCTGGCCCGGCGCGCGCATGTGTCCCCGGCCACCTGCCTGCGGCGGGTGGCGCGCCTGACTGCGAGTGGCGTGATCGAACGCCGTGTCGCGTTGCTGTCGCCCGGGCGGCTGGGTGCGGGGTTGTCAGCCATCGTCGAGATCACGCTCGACAGGCAGGGCGCCGAGCACCTGGTCACGTTCGAGTCGAGGGTGCAGGCCGATGCCGCCGTGCAGCAGTGCTACCGCGTGTCGCCGGGCCCCGACTTCGTGCTGATCGTGCAGGTTGCCGACATGCCGGGCTACCACGCGCTGGTGCACCGGCTCTTCACTCAGGATGCGAACGTGCGCAACGTGAAGGCCTTCTTCAGCGTGCACCGCGCGAAGTTCGAGACGCGGATCGCGCTGCCGGTGCCCGCCGCCTGAGCTCGGCGCATCGCGGTTTCACAGCCTCAGCAATGCCAAGCCCTTGAGGTACTGCCCTTCCGGGAAGAGCAACGTCGTCGGATGGTCGGGCGATTCTTCGAGCCTTTGCAAGATCGCCGCATCGACACCGGCATCGATGCCGGCGCCGGCGACGATCTTGTGGAAGAGCTCAGCGCCGATGCCGCCCGAGCACGAGAACGTGAAGAGAATGCCGCCCGGTGCGAGCAGCTTGAGCGCGAGGCGGTTGATGTCCTTGTAGGCGCGCGCGGCGCGTTCGGCGTGCGCCACGGTCGGCGCGAACTTCGGCGGGTCGAGCACGATCGCGTCCCAGCCCGCGCCGTGCTCGATCTGCGCCCGTAGCGTTGCGTTGACGTCGGCGTCGAGCGTGGTGTGGCAGGCGGCGTCCAAGCCGTTCAGCGTGACGTGTTCACGTGCTCGCCGTAGGGCGGGTGCCGACGAGTCGACGCCGAGCACGTGCTGCGCGCCGCCGGCGAGCGCGGCGATCGAGAAGCCGCCCGTGTAGCAGTAGCAGTTCAGCACGCGCTTGATCTCGAAGTGGCGTACGGTCTCGGCGAAGAGGCCCCGGTTGTCGCGCTGGTCGAGGTAGAAGCCGGTCTTGTGGCCGTGCTCGATGTCGACCGTGAACTGCCAGTCGTGCTCGCGGATCGTCACCTCGGTCGCGCCATCGCCGCGCAGCCAGCCAGTCTGCGCTGCCAGCCCCTCGATGCCGCGCACGCTGGCGTCGGAGCGTTCGTACAGCCGCGCGACGCCGCTCGCGCGGCACAGCGCATCGGCGAGCACCGGCTTCCAGCGCTCGGCTCCGGCCGCGAGGAACTGCGCCACCAGCGTGTCTGCGTAGCGGTCGACGACGAGCCCTGGCAGGCCGTCGGCCTCACCGTGCACGAGGCGCACTGCGTCGCTCGCCACGGCGAGCTGCTGGCGCAACGCGAGCGCACGAGCGACGCGTCGCTCGAAGAACGCAGCATCGATGCGCTCGGCCTCGTCGAAACTCCACGCGCGCAGGCGGATCGCCGATGCCGGGCTGTACGCCGCCCAAGCGAGGAAGCGCCCGTCGGCGGCCTGCACACGCACCGTCTCGCCGGAGTCGGCCCGCCCGCTGGCGATGCTGCCCTCGAACACCCAGGGGTGGCGGCGCAGCAGCGAGCGCTCCTTGCCGGCGCGCAGGGTGATCGTCTTCACGGCGGCGGCTGCATCTGCGCCTTCCAGCGCATCGCGTTGTAGATGCGGGTGTGCGCACTGGGGTGGTCGAAGAAGATCGCCTCTTCGACCGGGCCCGGGTCGGCCTTGCGGTATTCCACCAGTTTGAGCAGCACCTCGGCGATGCCGTCGGGCTCGCGCGCGAGGTTCAGGCCGTACAGATCGGCCTCGATCTCCATCGTTCGCGTGATCGTGTTCGTCACCGGAGTCGCGACGAACATCACGAGCGAGAACACGGCTGCCAGCAGCGGCAGGCTGCCGACGTCCTGCACGGTGCTGACCTGCCAGCGTGCGCCGAAGCGTCGCAGCAATACCGCACTGGCCCACGCCACCAGCGCGAACGCGGCGACGAGCACGAGGCCGAACTGCACCAGGCTCTGCGTGATGTGGTTCATCGCGAAATGGCCGATCTCGTGCGCCACGACGGCGCGGATCTCTGCGTCGGAAGTCTTGCGCAGCAGGTTGTCGTTCACGCGCACCGCTGCAGTCCCCCACAGGCCGGTGACGTCGGCGCTGACGCGCGTCGTCTGCCGCGACGCGTCGAACTCGTACACGTTGCTCACTGGCACGCCGTTGGCCAGCGCCATTGCCAGGATCGAGCGTTTGAGCGGCGAGTCGGCCAGTGGCTTGTAGGTGTTGAACAGGGGATCGACGTACACCGGCGCGAGCACCAGACCGATGACCATGAAGACCACCGCGACGGCCGCGGCGCCGAGCCACCAGTACCTCGGCGCCCGGCGGATGACGGCATACAGAGCGAAGACGAACATCGGCGCGAGCACGAGCGCGATGCCCAGGCTCATCAGCTGCTCGCCGAACCAGGCCGCGAACTGCTGCGTCGCCATGCCGTACTCGTGCTCGCGAACGAACCCCTGGTAGATCGTCAGCGGAAGGCTCAGCAGCCAGGTCGCGAGCACGTAGAACGCGGCATAGCTCGTCACCTGCACGAAACGCCGCCGGCTGAGGCCTGCGCACCAGCGGCGCGCGGCCTGCGCCGGCCGGGTCTGCAGCAACAGCCAGGAGGTCAGCAGCGCGAGCAGGAGGTTCCACAACTGAAGCCAGTAGCCGCCCTCGAAGTACGCGTCCGATCGAGCACGGGCCTGGGGAGGCAGGCGGCCGAGGTAGGCCTGCGTCGCGGCTTCGGGGTCACGCGGCAATGCCGCGCGCCACGTGTCGGTGACGGGCGCAATCGGAAGCGCTGTTGCGGACGTGGCTGGCGCACTCGCGGCGACTTGCGAATCTTGGGCGATGGCGGGCGCGTACATCAGGCCCAAGGCCATGGTCAACTGGCAGCACAGGCAAACCCAAGTCCGGTGAAGTCTTGTCATGTGTCGTTCCTGGTGACGGAGCAACGCGTGGCCAGCGCGAGCACTTCCTCAGGTCTTTCGCTTCGCCCTAGGGTGTGCCGCGTCGTACACCTTCGCGAGATGCTGGAAATCGAGCTTGGTGTAGACCTGCGTCGTGCTGATCTGCGCATGGCCCAGCAGCTCCTGCACCGCGCGCAGGTCGCCGCTGGACTGCAGCAGGTGCGACGCGAACGAATGGCGCAGCATGTGCGGGTGCACGTGGCTCGGGATGCCGGCCTGCATCGCGCGCATCTTCAGGCGCGAACGGATCTGGCTCGGCGTGAGCCGCGTGCCGCGGCGGCCGACGAACAGCGCCGTCTGCTCAGCCGGGGCCAGTGCCGAGCGAAGCGGCAACCAGGTGTGCAGCGCTGCGCGCGCCGCGCTGCCCACCGGCACGCTGCGCCGCTTGCTGCCCTTGCCCAGAACGTGCGCCTCGCCACCCTGCAGGTCGATCCAGCCGCGGGCTTCGGCGCTCGCCTGTACGTCCAGCCCCACGAGTTCGGCGATGCGCAGGCCGCTTCCGTAGAGCAGTTCGACGATGCAGGCGTCGCGCGCCTCGAGCGCTGCGTCGCCACCGCTGCCGCGGTGCTCTGCCAGTGCGACCGAGTGATCGACCGACAGCGCCTTCGGCAACGGCTTGGCCGCCTTCGGCGCGCGCACGCCGTCTACCGGGTTCTGCGCCACCGCGCCATCACGCCCGAGCCAGCGGTAGAAGCCGCGCCACGCGCTCAGCGCAAGCGCCACGCTGCGCGGCGCGAGACCGCTCGAGTGCAGCTGCGCCGCCCAGCGACGCACCTGCTGCGGCTGGACCTGCGTCAGCGCGGTGCCAACGCCTTCGGCCTGGCGCACCAGGCGCAGCAGTGCCTCTTCGTACACCGCCAGCGTCCGCGTGGCAAGACGCCGCTCGACGCGCAGGTGCGTGAGGTAGCGCTCGAGCAGCGGCGCCAAGGTCTCAACCCATCATGGCTCAATCGGGCGCCAACAGGCGCACGAGACCGGCGCTGGCGAGTTCGCCGATGCGGACGAGAAAGTCGGTTCCCATGTCGGCGCTGTAGCGCGTTGGGTCGGGCGAGCCGAGCACGAGCATGCCGAACGCGGGAGCATCGGGCTCATCGCGCAGCGGGATCAGTGCAAGGGACGTCACCGCGGATGGATCGTCCAGCCATAGCGCGGCCTCGAACCCCGCGTTCACGCCGCAATACGGCACCGCGAGGCTGGACGCGAAACTCCTGGCGTCGTCGCCCACAGGCTGCGCGCAGGGCAGCGCGGCAAAGGCGTCGTCGGCGCCCCAGACGCGGATCCCCGCCTGCGGGATCAGGAACAGATGCTTGAGCTCGCCGACCAGCACTTCGGGCACCGCGGCCGGGCTTTCGGTCAGCATGATGCTGCGTGTCCAGCGATGCAGCTTGTCGGTGAGCGCCAGGTTCTCCTGGCCGTTGCGGATGATCTCGATGATCTTGGCCTCCAGCCCCTTGATCTTGTCGCGCAGCATTTCCATCTGCCGTTCCTGCAGCGACACGGCGCGCTGCCCGTGCGGGCTGGTCAGCTGGATCGCACCGAGCAACTCGGCGTGGCGCTCGAAGAAACCCGGCGTGTTGGCCAGGAAGTTCGCGATGTCGTTCTCGGTGATGCCTTGGGTGCCCAGATTGGTGCTCACGATTGACCCTTCACAGTTCGATGGTTCCTTCGAAAACGGTCTCGGCGGGGCCGGTCATCAGTACGCTGGCGTCGCCCCCTGCCCATTCGACGGCGAGCTTTCCGCCGCGCGTGAGCACCTCGACACTGTGCTCGAGCAGGCCGAGGTGGATGCCCGCGACCACCGCCGCGCAGGCGCCGGTGCCGCAGGCCAGGGTCTCGCCGGCGTCGCGCTCGAACACGCGCAGGCGAATCTCGCCGCGGTCGACGACCTGCATGAATCCGGCATTCACCTTGCGCGGGAAGCGTGCGTGGCGCTCGACCTGCGGGCCGATCGTGGCGACCGCAGCAGCATCGACATCGACCACGAGTTGCACCGCATGCGGGTTGCCCATCGAAAGCACCGCCACCTCGACCCGGCTGCCGTCCGGCAGCGCGAGCGGCCACAGCTCGAACTCGCCGACCCGGCGCGACGCCAGGCCGCTGGCGTCGAACGGCACCTGCGGCAGCGCAAAGACGGGCCGGTTCATGTCGACCGTCACCCGCCCGTCGGCGCGCAGGCGCAGCTCGAGCAGGTTGTTGACAGTCTCGACGCGCATGCGGGTCTTCGGTGAGAGTCCCTTGTCGTGCACGAAGCGCACCAGGCAGCGCGCGCCATTGCCGCAGTGCTCGACCTCGTCGCCGCTGTTGTTGAAGATGCGATACCGAAAATCCACTCCCGGCGCGCGGCTGCGCTCGACAACGAGGATCTGGTCGGCACCGACGCCGAAGCGCCGGTCGCCGAGGCGTCGCAACTGCTCGGCAGAGAGCTGCAGCGGCGCGCACGTGGCATCGATGACGACGAAGTCGTTGCCCGCGCCCTGCATCTTGCTGAAGCTCAACCGCATGCGCCGATTATCGGGCCCGGCGCAACTTGCGCCGGCGTCATCGATGGCTCAGGGTGGGCTCAAGCGTCGGCGCGCGGGTCGATCACGTCGCGCGGCGTCTTGTAGCGGTTGTAGCCCCACAGGTACTGCTGCGGGCAGTGCCGGATCAGCGTCTCCATGGCACGGTTGATGACGGCTGCGCACTCGGCTTGCGCGTCAGTCGACGCGTCGGCATCGGGCAGCGCCTCGGCCAGCGCCGAAACGTGGACCGCGTAGCCGGCGCCACGTGCCAGGCGCTCGCCCCAGGCGACGAGCGGAGTCGCACCGGTCTGCTGTACCAACCTCGCAGCGAGCGTCATCGTGTACGCCGGCCTGCCGAAGAACGGAGCCCAGACGCCCAGCCCCTCGGGCGGCACCTGGTCAGGCAGCAGACCGACTGCTTCGCCGCGGCGCAGCGCGCGGATCATCTGCCGCACCCCGGCGAGCGTGGCCGGCGCGGCGGCCAGCCAGGGGCGTTCGCGGGCGGTGTCCACCAGTTCGCGCAGCCAGGCTTTGCGCGCCGGGCGGTAGAGCACGGTGATCGGCCCGTGCACCGCGCCGTAGCGCTCCGCGTAGGCCTGCGCGGTGACCTCGAAGCACCCGAGGTGCGGCGTCAGGAAGACGACCCCGCGCCCGCGAGCGAGCGCCGCATCGATCAACGCCTCGTTATCCCAGCGCGCCGGCGGCGACAGCTTCGCCTGCGGCGGGCGCAGCCACAGGTAGGGCAGTTCCAGCAGCAGGCGGCCCGCTTCGCCGACGGCCCGCCGCGACGCAGCGCGCGGCACGCCGGCCAGCGCCACGTTGGCAACGAAGCGCCGCCGGTAGCTCGGCGACGACGCGTAGGTCAGCCAGCCGACGCAGGCACCGAGCGCGTGCAAAAGCCACAGCGGCCGGCGCGACAGCCAGCGCATCAGCCTCAGCATGTTTCCTATAATCCCTCCATCGCCGAGTTATGAACTACTTGCGGGGCGATGCAGGTGCCGCCGAGGCGGAACCTGCCGGGCTGCTGCAGCAGCTCAAGAAATCCTGCTAAAGCGTTCGCCGTTCCTCCAAAGGGCACAGACCGGCAACGCGATCTGCAACCTGACTGGAGCTAACAAGTGGCGAACGACTTTCTCTTCACTTCCGAATCCGTTTCCGAGGGCCACCCCGACAAGGTGGCCGATCAGATCTCTGACGCGATTCTCGACGCAATCTTCACCCAGGATCCCCGCTCGCGCGTCGCCGCCGAAACCCTGACCAACACCGGCCTCGTCGTGCTGGCGGGCGAGATCACGACCAACGCGCACGTCGACTACATCCAGGTCGCGCGCGACGTGATCAAGCGCATCGGCTACGACAACACCGAGTACGGCATCGATTACAAGGGCTGCGCGGTGCTCGTCGCCTACGACAAGCAGAGCAACGACATCGCGCAGGGCGTCGATCACGCGAGCGACGACCACCTCAATACCGGCGCCGGCGACCAGGGCCTGATGTTCGGCTACGCCTGCGACGAGACGCCCGAGCTGATGCCGGCGCCGATCTACTTTGCGCACCGGCTCGTCGAGCGCCAGGCGCAGTTGCGCAAGGACGGCCGGCTGCCGTTCCTGCGCCCGGACGCGAAGAGCCAGGTGACGATGCGCTACGTCGACGGCAAGCCGCATTCGATCGACACTGTCGTGCTGTCGACCCAGCACGCGCCCGAGATGAGTCTCGGCAGCCGCATGACCGAGGCCTTCTACGAAGCGATCCGTGAAGAGCTCATCAAGCCCGTGCTACCGAAGGCCTGGCTGACCGAGAACACCAAGTACCTGATCAACCCGACCGGCCGCTTCGTCGTCGGCGGCCCGCAGGGCGACTGCGGCCTCACGGGGCGCAAGATCATCGTCGACACCTACGGCGGTGCATGTCCGCACGGCGGCGGCGCGTTCAGCGGCAAGGACCCGAGCAAGGTCGACCGCTCGGCCGCCTACGCCGCGCGATACGTGGCGAAGAACATCGTCGCCGCCGGCATCGCGCGGCAATGCCAGATCCAGGTCGCCTACGCGATCGGTGTCGCCAGGCCGATGAACGTCACCGTCTACACCGAAGGCACCGGTGTCATCAGCGACGAGCGCATCGCATCGATCGTCGGCGAAGTCTTCGACCTGCGCCCCAAGGGCATCATCCAGATGCTCGACCTGCTGCGCCCGATCTACGAGAAGACCGCCGCCTACGGCCACTTTGGCCGCGAGGAGCCCGAGTTCACGTGGGAGAAGACGGACAAGGTCGCGGTACTGCGTGACCTCGCCGGGTTGTAAACCCGGTACCGGCGAAGCGATTGGCCGTCTTCCGGCGCTGGCTGACTTCGCCGTGCGAAGTCAAGGGCCACGCAGGCCCGGCCGAAGCCAACGTACCGATCAGGTCGCGGTCCTGCGCGACCTAGCAGGGCTGTAGGCCCGGCCCGCGCAGACGGCACGATGGGCGACGCGAGTCGCCCATCGTCGTTTCACTCCAGCGGAAACCGCCGGAGCTCCGCCTCCAGCCGCACGATCAGCATCGGCAGGTCGCGCCTCACCGTACACAGGACGATGGCGTGCTCGACGCGGTCGTAGCCATGAATGATCCGGCTGCGCAGCCAGCGCCAGTGAGGCCTCCGGGATCTGTTCACGCAACTCCGATGCGTCGCCCAGGGTGCGGCGACAGGCTTCGCCAAGAATTTCGAGCTGCCGCTCCACCGCCGAACGCACCAGCACGTTGGCCGCATAGCCAGCGTCGTCGCTTCCTGCGACGAACCCGACCGCCAGCCGCGCTGCGGCCAGTGCGTCATGCAAGTGCTTGGGCATCCGGCTCGACATAGAAGGGCTGGCGCGTCGACTCAACCGCGCGGCGCAGGTACGGGTTCTCGATCGGGTGGTCCGCCATCACGTCCACAGGCCGTTCCAACAAGGCTTCAAGGGCTTCTGCGAATGCCACGTAGCGCTGCGCGAGCGACACGCGGTTCGCCGGCGTGAACCGGGCGATGAAGTCGTAGTCGCTGCGCTGCGGATCGAAGCGTCCATCGGCCGCGGAACCGAAGACATCCAGCGCTGCCACGCCGTGCGTGCGGCACAGCGCGGCAATCGCTTCGCGCAGGGCGTCCAGACGAGGTTCGATGACGCCAGCCATGGGGTGGATCATCAGCAGCGGGCTCGTTGGGCGCCAGCCTTGGTGGCCGGGGCTGGCTGCCGCTCGCCACTCACGGCTGGGAACGTTCCAGATTCAACGCCAGCGACCGGCGAAGGATCTCGTCGTCGGGCATGGCCGGCCTGTAGTCGGTCCAGCCGTAGGCGGCGGCCACGGCGGCGTCCTTCTCGAAGCCCGGCCTGGCGACGATGCGGTCCGGGTGCGGCGAGCGGTCCATGCCCAGCGGCACGACCTCGGGCACGCGCTCGGTCCATTCGGACGGGTTGAGCCAGGCGTCGCGCAGGTCGCGCAAGCGCGTGGCGGTGCCGGCGATGACCGCGGCGTCGGTGCACATCGGGCGGCAGATCGGCGGGTATCTGGGCGCCGTCGGGCAGCGGCTCGGTGCGCTGGTGCGCGGTGTCGGCGGGGGTGAGGCCGGTGGTGAACGGATAGGGCGCAAAGCAGGTGCTGGTCGCGTGGACGGGCCTGTCTTGCAGAGTGCTCCCGTTGTGCAGCGCCCAAAGCACATGAAAGCGGCAGTTCAACATGCCGAAAGTGCTGTCGCCTTCGCACGGGATCACGACCAGCTTGTGTTCGGGCGCGACGCCCTTTGGCAGCCAGACAAAGCAACGGTGCTTTGCCGTCTCGCATGTGACGATCCAGCGGCTCCGGCCTGCACCTGCCCGGCGAACAAGGTGCGCAGTCGCTGCGTGTACTCGGCCCCAGCTCGCCGCGCATCTTCTTGTCGCCCACGAACGGTGGGTTTCCGACCGCCGCGTCGGCCTGCGGCCACGCCGCCTCGCTACCATCGGCGTTCATCAAGGCATCGCGGCACTCGATGTTGTCCAGCGGCTCGAGCACCGGATTCAGCTTGAAGCCGTAGCCGCGTTGGATGCGCCATTGCAGCTCGCCGATCCACACCGTCACACGGGCCAGCTCGGCGGCGTATTCTTTGACCTCGATGCCGAGCACGTTGTGTGGGCCGGTCACCTCAATCTGGCGCTCCAGGCCGAGCGCCTCGGCTTCGAGGTTCACGCGGTGCTCGATATCCTTCAGGCACTTTAGCGCCAGGACGAGGAAGTTGCCGCTGCCGCAGGCCGGGTCGAGCACGCGGTAGTTGCGCAGCCGCTCGAGGAAGCCGACGAAGGCCGCCTGCGCGTCGCGCCAGGCCTTGTCGCCATGGCGCTTGCTGCGTGCCAATGCGGCTTCGACCGCGCTGCGCTGAATCGTCCACTCGGCCGGCAGCGGCCGCTGCACCACCGGCTCGACCAAGCGCGGGATGGTCGCCGCATCGGTGAACTGCGCGCCGAGCTGGCTGCGCTTGGCGGGGTCCAGGCCGCGCTCGAACAGGGTGCCGAAGATGGTGGCGTCGATCGCGCTCCAGTTCAGCCTGCTCGCGGCCTTGAGCACGGCCACGTCGCCCGCCGCGAGCGGCGGCACGACCGCGGTGTTGAAGAGGCCGCCGTTGAACCAGGCGATGTCGTAGACGCCGAACAGGCCGCCGCTCTGCATCGTCTCGAACGGCGAGCGGAGTTGCACTTGCAGCCGCTCGGGCGAAACGTGCACGCCCACCAGGCACTCGAACAATCGCTCGGGCAGCAGGCCCACGTCTTCGGCGAAGAAGCAGAACAGGCACTGCGTCAGGAAGTGACTCATGGCCTCGGCAGGCACGCCCGCGGCGCGCAGCCGCTCGGCGGTGCCGGCGGAGGTGCGCGCGGCTTCCTCGGTGATGTCGCGGTTGCTGCGCCGCGGCTTGAAGCGCTCGGGCGCCTGCCACAGCCAGCGCAGCATTTCCTGCACCTCGGGCCGGCCGAAGTCTTCGAGCCCCAGCACGTGCTTCTCGCTCGGCGTGCCGGTGAGGTGGGTGTGGAGCTCTATCGTCTGCCGGTCGCTGACCACCAGCAGCGGCGGGTTCGCCAGCGGCAGCGCGTACATCATCAACTGCTTGAGCGCGGCGTCCAGGCTCCTGCCCGGCGCCTTGTATTCCCACGCGAAGTGGCCGCGCAGCCAGACGTCGGCGAAGCCGTCGGTGCGCACGCCCGTTGTGGGCAGCGCTACCGGTCTTGGCGACGCCGCGTTCGAAGCAGTAGTTCTCGGGGTCGCCGGGTTCGGGCACGCCGAGCACGCGGCACGGGTCGATGAAGTGCGCCGGCGCGCTCGTTCAGTTCGTGGGCCGGTGAGCCCGCGCTCCACTTGCGGATGAACTCGCTCGCCTGCATTGCCGTGCGCCTATCCGCGCCGCGGGCTCGCCGGCGAAGCGCGGTCAGCCGTGCAGCCCATCGAGCGCCTGCGCTGCCGCCTGCCGCACCTCGGCCAGCACGGCCCGCTTCCACTGCGGCGTGTCTTCGTAGAAGGCGTCGCGCAGGCGCTGCCTGATCGTTGCCGCCAGAGCTACGGGTGCTTCGGGATGCAAGTGCAGCCAGTGGTCGCCGCGCAGTGCGTGCATCGCTTCGAGAAGCGGGCGCGTCCCGAACTCCATGTAGATGCCGCCGAAGTCGGTCTGCGGGCATTCGCGCAGCACCGCGTTCCAGACGAGGCCAGTGAGGTCGGCCGAGACCGAGGCCTTGCTTCCCACGCGCGTCAGGTTCTTGCCGTTGCCGCCCCACCAGCGGTTGGCGCGCGCATAGCTCGCCGCGTCGTCGGGCCTGCCCATGTGGATGCGCTCGCACGCGCCACTGCGGCCGAGCCCGGTGTGCAGGTCGATCCAGGCCAGATGGCGCACGCCGGTCATGTGGTCGCGCAGCAGGCGCCGCAGCGTGCGGTGGCTCCACGTCGGCTCGGTGCCGCCGAAGAAGAGGCCATCGCGGCGCTCGTACTGGCCGCCCGAAATGGCCGTCTGCAGGTTGCGCAGGCCGCGCGAGACGATAAGCCAGGCGATTGCCGCACGGTTGGCGAGCGTCGGCGGCCAGGCGCGTGGCAGCAATTGCGCGTGCATGCCGACATACGCGGGGTTGCGCGGCAGCGGCCGATCGAAGTGCTGGAAGTTGCGGTTGAGGTCGACGTTCTCCTGCGTCACGCGGCGCGTGTGCGAGAAGCCGTAGGGGTTGAGCGCGTGGACGTAGAGCACCGCCACGCCGCTGCGATCGACCCGATCGCGCCACGCCGCGTCGCGCAGCAGCGCGACCTGCGCGCCAGACCCGCAGTAGCCCTCGACGCCGTGGCAGCCGCTGCTGAGCATCAGCAGCCGCTCGGCATCGCGCGCGCCCTGCCACGCGGCATCGATGGCCAGCTCTTCGCCGTCGCGGCCTTGGATGTCCAGCGGATACGCGGTGAGCGCGAGGCCGGCGTCGCGTGTGGCATCCAGGAACTTGGTGCGCGCTTCGGCGTAGCTCTGAGAGAAAGCTTCGAGTTCGTCCGCCATAGGCAGGCATCCTATACCGGCCGACTCGGGGCACGCGCTTGGTGCGCGGCGCTGCCGCTGGCTCGCGTCGTCAGCCCGGATTGCCCAGCGTTTCCGCGAGGGCCGCTCGCAGCGCCGCGCTCGCGCGCAGCGCGCCGACTTCGGTGCCGCGCCAGTTGCGCAGCGTGCAGTCGCTGAAACCGCGCATGAATGCGGCGTCGTCGCTGTTCAGCGGCAGGCAGGCTTCGATCACTGCCGCGACGACGACCTCTGCCGCGCGCGCGTTGTTGCCGTCGGCGATCTTGATCGCAACGCCGAGGCCGCGCTCGGGCAGAGCGGCGCAGTACATGCCCTCGGCGCCCACCTTCATGAAGACGCGCGCGCCGAGCCTGTCCATCACCCGCGTGTCCATGCGCCCGCTGCCGGCGACCATGAACGGCGCGCTCGCCACGGCTTGGCGCAGCCGCTTCGCCGCGCGGGCGTGGTCGGCCGAGAGCCCGACGCCGCTGCCGACGCGCGCGAACGCCAGCGCGAGGCGCCGCAACGGGATCGCGAAGGCCGGGATCGAGCAGCCGTCGGTGCCGCGCGGCGCGGCGTGCAGGAGCGCGCCGGTGGCTGCTTCGAGCGCGGCGGTCACTTCGCGCATCACCGGATGATCCGGTTGCACGTAGCCCTTGACGTACTGACGCAAGTTGACGCCGGGGCCTGCAAGCTCGCACGCCAGGCAGAGGAAGCCCGCGTGCTTGCCCGAGCAGTTGTTGTGCAGCGCCGAGGGCCGCGCGCCGCTCGCCGCGAGTTCGCGCGACGCGAGTTCGTTGTAGGGCCAGTGGGTGCCGCATTCGAGGCAGTCGCTGCCGAGCCCGGCCTTGGCGAGCATCGCTGCGACGGTGCTTGCGTGCAGCGCCTCGCCGCCGTGCGAGGCGCAGGTGAGCGCAAGCTCGGCCTCGTCGAGCTGCAACCGGTCTGCCGCGCCGCTGGCGACCAGCGGCAGCGCCTGTAGCACCTTGATGGCCGAGCGCGGGAAGACGACACGCTCGATATCGCCGATCGCCGCGAGCACACCACCGTCGACGTCGAGCACCGCCACCGCGCCGCAGTGCTGCGACTCGACGTGCCCGCCGCGGAGCACGTCCACTAGGATCGGGTTCATTGGATTTCCGTTGGCTTGCCCACCAGCGCGGACTTTAGGCCAAGCCGCTCGGCGATGTGGCACCCAAGCGCGTCAACGCTCGCGCCCCGATGTCAGCAACAGTGCCGACCCCAGAAGACCTGCGGTCAACGACCCACCGAGAACGCCGAGCTTGACCTGGATCTCGCGCGCCGGGTCCTGGCCCGCGAAGGCCAAGCCGCCGATGAACAGGCTCATCGTGAAGCCGATCCCGCAGAGCACGCACACGCCGAGGAATTGACGCTCGTTGGCGCCCGCCGGCAGCGCCGCGCCGGTGTAGCGCAGCAGCAGCCACGAGCCGCCGAACACGCCGGCCGTCTTGCCGAGCACGAGCCCGAACGCGATCCCCAAGGGGACGCCCTGCAGCAGCGTGCCGATCGACACGCCCTTCAACGAGACACCGGCATTCGCGAACGCGAACATCGGCAGCACGGCGAACGCGACCCAGGGGTGCTGCGCGTGCTCGGCCGTCGCCAGCGGCGAGCCGCCGCGTCTGTCGCGCAGCGGGATCGCCATTGCCGCGACGCCGCCGGCCAGTGTGGCGTGAATGCCCGACTTCAGAACGCACACCTAGACCACCAGGCCGACGACGACGTAGGGGCCGACGGCCGACACACGGCTGCGGTTCAGCACGAACAGCAGCGCGGCGCCGACTGTTGCCGCCGCCAGCATGGTCCCCGACAGCTCCTCCGTGTAGAACAGTGCGATCACGACAATCGCGCCGAGATCATCGATGATCGCCACCGCGGTCAGGAAGACCTTCAGCGATGGCGGCACGCGCGAGCCGAGCAGCAGCAGGATGCCAAGGGCGAACGCTATGTCGGTCGCCATCGGGATGGCCCAGCCGCGCAGGGCCACCGCGTCGGCGCGGTTCAGCGCGGTAGATCAGTGCCGGCACGAGCATGCCGCCGAGTGCCGCCACCGCCGGCAGCAACGCCTGCTTCAACGACGCCAGTTCACCGGCCAGGACCTCGCGCTTGACCTCGAGGCCGACGAGGAAGAAGAACACGGTCATCCACAGGTCGTTGACCCACAGCAGCCAGGGCTTGGACAACACCAGCCAGTCGTCGGCGATGCGCAGTTCGACGCGCATCTGAAGGAAGCGCTCGTAGCCGGGCGCCAGCGGCGAATTGCTGATGACGAGCGCGACGATCGCCGCGACGGCGAGCACCACGCCGGCGGCCGACTCCGATGCGATGAAGCGGCGAATGCTGCCGTTCAATTGGGCTCCCGGGGTTCAGTGGACGTCGCGCCTGTCAAGTGGCACTGACGAACGCTCGCAACTCGTGCGCCATCCGCTCGCGCGAAGGCTGGTGGATGTACATCATGTGACCGGCCTCGAAGTAGCTGACCGCGATCTTCTTCCACTGCTCGTCGCGCAGGCCGAGGTGGTTGACCGTGTAGTCGCCCGCCGCGTGCGGGGTGCCCAGGTCGAAGTAGCCGCTGGCGACGTAGACGCGCATGTGCGCGTTCGAGTGCATCGCACGCCGCAGGCTGGCGCCGACATTGACGTACTTGTTCTCGAAGTCCTTCCAGCTCCACTTGTCCCAGATCGGCGCGTGCACCACGTAGGGCGCGTCGCGCTCGTACTTCAGCGTGTCCCTGAGCAGGCGGTTGATGCCGCTCGCGTAGGCGCCGAGCAGGTTGCTCATCGCGGCGTCTTCCTCGGGCTTCTCGCCCGCGTCGTCGCGGTCGAGGCCGAGGAAGCGCGTGTCGAGCCGCCCGACGGTCTGGCCGCGGTGGCGCAGCAGTTCCTTGAAGTAGCGGAACTCGCCCAGACGCAGGTCGCTGCGCAGCACGTACTCGGCGCTCAGACCCGAGTAGCGCGCGACCTGCCCGGCGACGTACTCACGCGTCTGCGCATCGAGACGCGATCCCTGCAGCAGCGCGCTGCTGTACTCGCCGAGCGCGAACGCCTCGGCCTGCGCGATCACGTCGCGCAGCGGCTTCTTCTGCAACTCGGGCACCAGCGCCTTGTGGTACCAGGCCGTCGCCGCGTACGTCGGCAGGAAGAGTGCATACGGAAGCTCGTTGCCGTGGTCGAAGCTGAGCGTCTGCAGGTCGATCGCGAGGGAGACGAGCATCACGCCGTTGAGGAACACGTCGTGCTTTTCCTGCAGGTGCAGCGACAGCCCCGCTGCCCGCGTCGTGCCGTAGCTCTCGCCGATCAGGTACTTCGGCGAACCCCAGCGGCCGTAACGCGTCAGGTACAGGCGGATGAACTCGCCCACCGCGTCGAGGTCGCGCTGGTAGTCGTGGAACTCGGCCACCTTCTCACCCTCGGCCATGCGCGAGTGGCCGGTGCCGATGGGGTCGATGAACACGAGGTCGCTGTCGGTCAGCAGCGTGTCCTCGTTGTCGACCAGCGCATACGGCGGAGGCGGCGCGTTGCCCATCGCGTCGGTCGCGACGCGCTGCGGGCCGAGGATCCCGAGGTGCAGCCAGACGCTGCTCGATCCCGGCCCGCCGTTGAAGCTGAAGGTCAGCGGGCGCGGCTCGCCGGCCGGCGCGTCGTTGAGCGTGTAGGCGATGAAGAAGAGCTCGGCGCGCGGGTTGTCGGCGCTGCGCGCGCCATCCTTGCTGGCTTCGTCCTCGCGCAGTACCAGCGTACCGCAGGTGGCGGTGTAGGCGAGCGTGCGCCGTCCGACCTTGAGCTTGTGCTCTGTCGTCACCAGGCGTTCCTTCAGGGGCGCGGCAGGCGCAGCCTTCGGTGCGGTGGGGGCGGGCGTTTCCTTGGCGTCGGTCATCGAACATTCTCTATGGAGTCGGGTTACCGCACTGTAGCGTCAGACATGAACGAAGCACCTGCGAAGCTGTGCAGAGAAGGTCTGACAATGAGTCGCCTGCTTTGCGCAACTTCATGCGCGCTTCGATTTGGCGACTCAGCCCGTGACGTCTCTCCCGCACGCCTTCCCTGTTGTCGCCGCCACAGCCATCGCCGGCATCGACTTCACCTGCCGCCCGACGCGACGCAAGCCGATCACGGTGGCGCTCGGCCGCGTGCAGGATGGCGTCGTCCGGCTGGCGCGAGTCGAAGCCCACGAGAGTCTCGACAGCTTCGCCGCCTGGCTACGCACGCCCGGCCCGTGGCTGGCCGTGTTCGACCTCCCGTTCGGTCTGCCGCGCGAACTCGTCGTCGCGCTCGGCTGGCCGACGCAGTGGATGGCGCTGATGCGCCACTACGCTGCGATGGAACGACGCGCGATCCGCGGCGCGTTCAAGGCGTTCTGCGACGCCCGCCCGGCCGGCGCCAAGTTCGCCCATCGCGCAACCGACCGCCCGGCAGGCTCGTCGCCATCGATGAAGTGGGTCAATCCGCCGGTCGCGTGGATGCTCCACGCCGGCGTGCCGCTGCTGATCGACGCCGGGCTGCACCTGCCCGGTCTGCACGCTGGCGATGCCGATCGTGTCGCGCTCGAAGGCTACCCGGGCCTGCTGGCGCGTGAGCTGCTCGGCGCTCGCCCGTACAAGAGCGACGACGGACGCAAGCAGACTGCGGAGCGGCTGATCGCGCGCAGGGACCTGATCGATGCGCTCGAGCAGGGGCGTACGCGCCTAGCGCTGCGGCTGAAGGCGAGCCACGCGCAGCACGACGCCCTGATCGCCGACCCGAGCGGCGACCGGCTGGATGCCGTGCTGTGCCTGCTTCAGGCCGGCTGGGCGAGCGCGCAGCCGGGGTACGGACTGCCCGGCCAGATCGATCCGTTGGAAGGTTGGATTGTGAGCGCCTGAAGCGCAGACGAGAATGCAGACCGTGACGGGCGCGACTCGCCTCGTTCGTCTTCTGTTCAAGACCCGGCAGTTGCGCCTGAACGGCGCTGCCGGCGCGTCGTGCCGCTTGGCGATCGCCGCTGCCGCGTTCGCGCTGACTCTGTGGCCACGGCGCCATGCGCACGCGCGCCCGAATGTGACCGAAGGCATCGTCGTCCGCGTGATCGACGGCGACACGTTGCGGCTGCAATCCGGCGCCACGAAGGGCAAGCCACACGAGCTGCGCCTGGCGGTTATCGACGCGCCGGAGATCTGCCGGAGCGGCGGAGTCAAGGCGCGAGACGCGCTGTCAGCGCGCATCCTCAACCGGCACGTGCAGGTGACCTCGCGCGCCACCGACGACTACCGCCGCACCGTCGCGACGCTGCGCCTGGAAGGCGAGGATACCGGCGCCTGGCTGGTGTAGCAGGGTCATGCCTGGAGTCACGGCTACCGCCACTCACCGGCGCCGTATCTGCTCGAGGAAGCCGAGGCGCGCGTGGCGTGTTCGCTGATCCGCTGGCGCAGGAGCCGCGCCAGTTCCGCAAGCAGCACGGGCTTTGCCATTGATTCGCTTTGCCCCCAGCCCGATCGTGGGGCAGGGGACGCCGCTGCAGGCTCGGCTACAGTGCAACCCGCGGCGAGCGTTGCCGCACGCGTCGCCAGCCGCAACATCGCGGCGACCGTACCGTTACCCGAAAGCCCGACTCGATGAAGACCGCAAACGTTTGCAAGCCGCTTCTAGGGGCATCACTTCTTGCCGTGTGCGCTTGGGCTCAGGCGCAGGCCTTCGATGCGGTGCGCCTTTACGGTGTGCCCGAAGGCGACAGCGCAGGCATCGTCGGCGCGGTGGTCATCTCGGCGCCCGAGTACATGGGCTCCGATCAGCGGCGCATCCTTGTGCTGCCGAGCATCGACTACCAATGGAAGAACGGCTGGTTCGCGGGTCTGACCAACGGCATCGGCTACCAGTTTCCGTCGCGGCCCGACATCCAGTACGGTGTGCGCCTCACGGCGGAGATCGGACGCCAGGAGAGCCGCGCTAGCGCGCTCGCAGGCATGGGCAACATCGAGCCGCGGGCGCAGGCGGGCTTGTTCTTCAACTATCTGCCGACGCCGGAAGCGTTCCTGACCTCGTCGCTGCGCTACGGCGCCGGCAACGACTGGAACGGCATGCAGATCGACCTCGGCGCCGGCTACGCCAAGCGGCTCGCGCTGCAGTGGCGCGCGGCCCTGGGCGTGGGCGCGACCTGGGTCAACGCCAACTACATGCAGGAATTCTTCGGCGTCACGCCGCAGCAGGCGGCGGCGACGGGCTACGCCGTCTACAGCCCAGGGGCGGGAATCCGCGACGTGCGTGCCAACGCCTCGCTGACGTACTTTGTCGACGCCCGCTGGTCCGTCACTGGCGCGGTGACGGTGAGCTCGCTGCAGGGCAACACGCGTGACAGCCCGATCGTGCTCGACCGCACGCCGATCACCGGCTTGCTGGCGCTGAGCTACAGCTTCTAGCGCGCCATCTCGCGCGCTCCGTGCTCACGCAGGCCTCTCGCGCCGGACCCACAGCGGCATCGCGGCGAACACGAGCAGCATCGCGGCGTAAGCTGAACCGGACACCGGGTCGCGGCTGGAGAGGTAGCCCTCGACTGTCAGCCCCTGCAGCCAGAGCGCGAGCGTGAACTCGGCCGAGAGCAGCAATGCCAGCGCCACGGCGCCGGCGCCCAGGCGCGCCGCCGGAGTCGGCGGGAGCGCGAAGCGGAGCACGGTCCAGCTCGCGGCGAGAACGATCGCGCAGAACATCAGCGGCATCTCGGCCAACTCGGCCACGCGCACCCCCAGGCGCGGAACGAGCAGTGGCACCCGGACCGAGCCGAGCGCAAAACCGGCGCCGAAGACGCAGGCGAAGTAGGTTGCGCCGGCCTTTGCGATCTGCAACGCTTCGGCGCGACGCGTCGGCGCCACGTCAGCGCATTCGATCAAGCCGACCGCTTGCGCGCGTTGTTCCTTGCCGAGTTCGATGGCCATAGCAATCTCTCAGCCGGTCTTCGGGCTGGGCGTGACGATCGCGTAGTTGCCGTTGGCCGTGGCCACCAGCACGCCGTCCGCGACGAGGCGCGACTCGAGGTGGGCGACGCTCCTGCCGCGGCTGACGAGCTCGGTCGTGCAGGTGACGCGGCCGGCGGCGACGGGCTTGAAGTAGTTCATCGTGATCTGGATCGTCGCGCAGATCTGGCCGGCGTCGAGGGTCGGGAACAGTGCCGCGCCCATGCCGGTATCGGCGAGCGCGTACAGCACGGCGCCGTGCGCCACGCCGTTCGGGTTGCGGTGCATGTCGGCGACGGCAAGCGTGCATTGGCTGTGCCCTGCGCCCGCCGCGTCGACGTGCAGGCCGATCAGGTCGGCGAAAGGGTGTTCCATCGCGGATTCCTTCTGGTGCCGTTCGCTCACCCTCGCCGAGCACCAGGCAGCATCGATGCCGCCTTGGCCGAGATCGCCTCGGCGAACGCGACCGATCTTCGTGCCTGCTTGTCCAGGTGCACGGCCTTGAGCGCCGTTCGTGCCGCGACCTCGCCGCTTTCGTCTTTCGTCATCTCGTGGACGAAGCGCAGGCTCTTCTCCTTCATCTCGAGTAGAGAGGTTCTGACGCTGACGACGTCGCCCGCGTGCAACTCCCGCAGGTACGAAATGTGCTGATCGACGGCGGCCATGCCGCGCTGCGCCGAACGCAGGTAGGCGGGCGTCAGGCCGAGCAGGTTGAAGAGCTGCCAGGTCGCTTCGTCGAACTTGCCCACGTACCACATCACGTTCATGTGGCCGACGTGATCGCAGTGCCACGGGTAGACGGTGCCGCGGCAGGTGATCGCTGATTCGGGCATAGCGTGGGCCTGTGATGACCAAAGTGGCTAGTGCGATGCGCGCAGGCTCGAGGCTGTTCGCGTGCGCTAGACCGAGGGACAGGTCGCCATCGGCTCAGCGTGGCGGCGCCTCGACCGCTGCACCCTTCTCCACCAGGAGTGCGCGCAGCAGCGAGCGGTGACAGTGTGCCTCGCTTTCGCAGTAGCACCCGACCGAAAAGTTGCCGTGGCGCGAAAGCGCGGCCAGCAGTTCGATCGCGCGGCTGGCTTGCGGCACGGCCATTTCGGCGCGGTACTTGCGGCTGAACGCAGCCCATTGCGCTGGCGTCGCGGACGCCTGTCCGAGCTTCATCGTCTCGACGCTGGGCGCCAGCTCGGGGAACCACACGTCGTACCAGTTTTTCGAGGCGAAATCGGCCTTGGGCACGCCTCGTGGCGGACGGCGAACGGTGCCGACGCGCGTGCCCTCGCCCTCGACGCGCGCACTTCCCAGTCTGACGACACGGATGACCATGGCTGCTCCTCACCGCGTGTCGGCCAGCCACCTGCTGCCGACGCGACGACCCCTCGAACTTGATGCGCGGCTGCCATTCTGATCCAGCGGCGGTGCAGAGCTAGCGTTCGACATCTTGGCTTCGCGCGTCTTCACAGTTTCTCGGTCTCGCCCGCCTTGGGCTGCCACTTCATCAGCCGCTTCTCGATCACGCTGACCAACGCGTCGAGCGCGAGCGCGAAGGCGGTCAGCACGAGGATGCCTGCCATCACGGTGTTGATGTCGAACGCTCCCTCGGCCTGCAGAATCAGGTAGCCCACGCCCTGACTCGAGCCGAGGTATTCGCCGACCACCGCGCCGACGAACGCCAGGCCGACGCTCGTGTGCAGCGAGCTGAAGACCCAGCTCGTTGCGCTCGGCAGGTAGACGTGGCGCAGCAGTTGCTTGCGGTTGGCGCCGAGCATCCGCGCATTGGCCAGCACGACGGGGCTGACTTCCTTCACGCCCTGGTAGACGTTGAAGAAGACGATGAAGAACACCAGCGTCACCCCCAGCGCCACCTTGCTCGCGACGCCGAGGCCGAACCAGACGGCGAAGATCGGCGCCAGAATCACGCGCGGCATCGAGTTCGCCGCCTTGATGTAGGGGTCGAAGATAGCGGCGGCGAGCGGGCTCAGCGCGAGCCATAGGCCGAAGGCCAGCCCGAGCGCAGTGCCGATCGCGAACGCGAGCGCCGTTTCGAGCAGGGTGACACCCAGGTGGCGGTAGATGTCGGCGTGCGTCACGAACCAGGCCCAGATGCGGCCGAAGATCTTCAGCGGCTCGCCGAAGAAGAAGGCCGCCTGGCGGTCGTTCTCGAACACGAACGGCGGGATCAGCCCTGGCGTGGTGAGCACGTGCCAGAGCCCGAACACCGCCAGCAGCACTACGAGCTGCCAGACGCGCAGGTTGCGCTCGCTCGGTCGAAGGGCGTTCCACATCGCTCGCGTCACCGCAGGCGTCTCGAGGCCTTCATATCGCCTTGCGGTACTGCACGAAGCCCGGTCGCTCGGCGACCTTGTTGTACAGCACCATCGCCTCGGCGTTCGATTCGTGCGTGAGCCAATGTACCTTCACGCAACCGAGTTCTCTGGCCTTTGCGTAGACATGTTCGATCAGCGCCCGCCCCACGCCGTGGCCGCGCGCGAAAGGCTCGGTGAACAGATCCTGCAGGTAAATTGAGTTGGCTTCGCTCCAGCATGTGCGGTGCTCGATGAAATGCACCATCCCGACGACGGTGCTGCCGCGCTCGGCGAGCGCGAGGTGCATCGGCTCGGCGGGGTCGAGCAGGCGTTGCCAGGTGACGAGCGTCGTTGCGCTCGGCAGGTCGACGCGGTAGAAAGCCTGGTAGCCGCGCCACAATGGCAGCCAGGCGTCAAAATCGGCCGCGGTGGCGGCGCGGACGGTCAGTTCGTCCATGTCTTCCTCACGCAGCGAGCTGCTGCCGGTATCCCTCGAGCACCTCTTCGCGCAGCACGCGCCAGATCGCGGCGTGCAACTCGACGAAGCGTGGCGCGGTCTTGACCTCGGCGACGTCGCGCGGGCGTGCGAGGTCGATCGTGAACTCGCCGATCGGGTGCGAGGCCGGGCCAGCGCTGAGCACGACGACGCGGTCGCTCATCGCGATCGCCTCGTCGAGGTCGTGGGTGATGAACAGCACCGCCTTCTTGCGGGCCGCCCACAGCTCAAGCACTTCGTTTTCCATCAGCTGCCGCGTCTGGATGTCGAGCGCCGAGAACGGCTCGTCCATCAGGATGATGTCGGGGTCGAGGGCGAGCGTCTGCGCGAGGGCGACGCGCTTTCTCATGCCGCCCGAGAGCTGGTGCGGATAGCGGTCGCCGAAGCCGCCAAGGCCGACGCGCTTGAGCCATTCGTCCGCTTGCGCCGTCGCGTCGGCGAGCGCCGCGCCGCGGAACTCGAGCCCGGCGCGAACGTTCTGCAGCGCGGTGCGCCATGGCATCAGGCTCTCGCCCTGGAACATGTAGCCGGCGCGAGTGTTGATGCCCGCGAGCGTCTGCCCGAACACAGCGACACCGCCGCTGCTCGGCGCGAGCAGGCCGGCCGCCACGTTGAGCAAGGTGCTCTTGCCGCAGCCGGTCGGCCCGACGACGCTGACGAACTCGCCCGCGCCGACGGTGAGCGCCACGCCGCTCACCGCCGTGTAGCGCTGGCCGGGCGCGTCGCGGCTGACGAAAGTGCAGCTGACGTCCGTCAGTGCGAGCGCAGCGCTCGTCGTCACTCGCTCAGCCCTTCGGATACTTGGCGTTGGCCTTCTTCACAAAGTCGTTCGTGTAGACCGCGGGCAGGTCGAACCTCACGTCCTTGAGCGTTTCGTCCACGCTTTGCAGCGCGCGCGCCGCGGTCGCGGCACCACCGTCCGGAATCATGCCGTCGGGCGAGAGTGCGCCCCGCATCGCGAGGAAGGCGTCGATGTAGACGGCGCGGTCGCCGAGGAGGTAGTTCTCGGGTACGGCCTTGACGATGTCGGACGGCCCGGCGGCCTGGATCCACTTGTCGGCGCGAACGATCGCGTTGGCCAGAGCCTGCACCGTCGCCGGGTTCTTGTCGATGAAGGTCTGCGGCGCGTAGAGGCAGGCCGCCGGCATCGGCCCGCCGAAGACCTTGTCCGACTCGGCGAGCAGGCGCGTGTCGGAAACGATCTTCAGGTCGCCTGAGCGCTGCAGCAGCGTGATCACCGGGTCGAGGTTGCTCATCGCGTCGATCTGGCCGGCGCGCATCGCCGCGACCGCGCCGGTGCCCGCGCCGACGCCGATGATCGAGACTTCGCTCGGCTTCACGCCCGCCTTGGCGAGGACGAAGTTGGCCATCACGTTGGTACTCGAGCCGGGCGCGGTGACGCCGATCTTCTTGCCCTTGAGGTCGGCCACGGCCCGGTAGTTCGGCATCGTCTTCGGGTTGATGCCGAGCACGATCTGCGGTGCGCGCCCCTGCAGCACGAAGGCGCGCAGGCGCTGGCCCTTGGCCTGCATGTTCAGCGTGTGCTCGAACGCGCCCGAAACGACGTCGGCGCTGCCGCCGATGACTGCCTGCAGCGCGCGCGAGCCGCCGGCGAAGTCGACGATCGTCACGTCGAGCCCTTCGGCCTTGAAGTAGCCGAGCGACTCGGCGATCGTCAGCGGCAGGTAGTACAGCAGGTTCTTGCCGCCGACCGCGATGGTGACCTTGGTCGGCGTCTGCGCGCGGGAGAGTGCCGTGGCCGCCACGCCGGCGGCGCCGGCGAGCAAGAGGGTGCGTCGTTGCATGAAGGTTTCCGTCGGGAATCGGCTGAACGGGCCGACTGTACCGAAGCGTCGCCGTCGTGCCCACAGGGCTTGCCCCCGGTGCCGCGTTAAGCCCGAGTCCGGTCGGCGCGAGGCGGCCGAGAAAGCCGCGCCGCCACGCTCTCGGCGCGACAATGCGCGCATGAACAACCGGATCATTCTCATCACCGGGGCAAGCCGCGGCATCGGCGCGGCGACTGCGTTGCGGTGCGCCAGCGAGGGCTATGACGTGGCCGTCAACTACGTGCACGACGCGCGGGCCGCGGCCGCCGTAGTGGCTCAGGTGCAGGCACTCGGCCGCCGCGCCGTCGCCATCGCCGCCGACGTGTCGCAAGAGGCCGACGTGATGCGCCTGTTCGCCGAAACAGACGCCGAACTTGGCCCGCTTACCGCGCTCGTCAACAACGCCGGCGTGGTGGACTTGCCGGCGCGCGTCGACGAGATGAGCGAGCTGCGGCTGGCGCGCATGCTCGGCGTCAACGTCCTCGGTTCGATTCTGTGCGCGCGCGAAGCGGTGCGGCGCATGAGCACCAAGCACGGCGGCGCTGGCGGCGCGATCGTCAACCTGTCGTCGGCCGCGGCGCGCCTTGGCGCCCCGGGGCAATACGTCGACTACGCGGCGGCCAAGGGCGCGATCGACAGCTTCACACTCGGCCTCGCGCGCGAGGTCGCCACCGAAGGCATTCGCGTCAACGCGGTGCGCCCGGGCATCATCGAGACCGATATCCACGCCTCGGGCGGGCAGCCCGACCGCGCTGCCCAGATGGCGCCGCAGGTGCCGATGCGCCGCGCCGGAAGCGCCGACGAAGTGGCGCGGGCGATCGTCTGGCTGGTCTCGGACGCATCGAGCTACACCACGGGCGCAGTGATCGACGTTACGGGCGGGCGTTGAGCGGGCTGAAATGCGCCGACGCGCAGGCCCTGTTCGTCGCTTTGCCGGTTGTGCTGCCGCATAGCATTCAGCGGCGTCCCCGTCTCTTTCCGGAAGGCCTGCCATGTCCGTCGACCCTGAACTGAGAATGCTCGACATCGACATCCCGGCCGAGCCCGAGTCGCTGGTCAAGCTCTCGCTGCTGCTGGCCGAAGAAGACGTGGACTTCAAGGCACTTGCGGCCCTGATCGAGTCGGATATGGCGCTCGCCGCGGCGGTGCTCAAAGCCGTCAACTCGTCGCTCTACGGCCTGTCGGGGCGCGTGCAGAGCGTGCAGGAGGCGATCACCTACCTCGGCACGCGTGAAGTGGCCGCGGTGACCTTCGAGATGGGGTTGCGCGCGGTGTTCCCGGCCGCGCCCGAACTGCAGCCGATCTGGGACCGCGCCGCCAGGCGCGGCCTGATCATGGGGCGTATCGGCGCCGCACTGAGCGTGGACCCGTGGGCGGCCCATTCGGCCGGGTTGTTCGAGGAATGCGGCAAGGCGGTGCTGTTCCGTCATTCGAGCCAGCGCTACCGGCCGATGCTGGGGTCGGCTACCGACGAGAACGACCTGCTGCAACTCGAGCATGCGGCGTTCGGCGTCGGCAACGACAAGCTCGGTGCGGCCTTGTGCGAGAGCTGGGGCCTTGCCGGCCCCGCGGTGGCCAGCGTTCGCCACCACGTGGAGGTCCATACGACGCGTGAGCTGCCGCCGGTGCCGCGACCCGCGATCTGCGCACTGTCGGCGTTGGCACACGCGCTGATGACGGCTCCGGACACGCTCGCGGAAGTGGCCGGCGTGGTCGCGCCGCAAGCGCAGCTCGACCCGACCCTGGCGCTGCGCGCCGTAGGGAAGGTCGCCGAGCAGTTCGCCGCCGAGGCTGCGCGCGGGTAACTGCGCTGCGCCCGGGCTCAGCCCTGGTGCCAGAGCACCTTCTTGCGCTGCCCGACCCAGCGTTCGTAGCTCGCGCCGTAGACCTCTTCGATCCGGTTGCGCTTGACCTTCATCGTCGGCGTGACGAAGCCGTTCTCGACCGTCCACGCGGTGGTCACCGCGACGAGGCAGTCGAGCTGCTCGTGCGGGTCGAGCTTGGCGTTGATCACCGCCAGGTGTGCTTCGAACGATGCCTCCATCTCGCGTCGCTGCCCTTCGTCCTGCGAGCGCTTCGCGGCCTCGGGCGACAGCATCAGGATTCCGAGCGGCTGCCCGAGGTTGGCTCCGGTCACGACGCAGGCCTCGACCGCCGAGTGCATCACCAGCCGGTCCTCGATCGGCGCCGGCGCGACGTACTTGCCCTTGCTGGTCTTGAACAGGTCCTTCACGCGGCCGGTGATGCGCAGCGCGCCGGTCTCGTCGAGCACGCCCTTGTCACCGGTCTTGAGCCAGCCGTCGGCGGGCAGGGTCTGGCGCGTCAGCTCGGGCTCCTTGTAGTAGCCGAGCATCGTGCCCGGGCTGCGAACCTGGATCTCGCCCGTCGCCGGATCGATGCGCGACTCGACGCCGTCGTAAGGCAGCCCCACCGTGCCGGGCCGGGGTTGCCCGGGCAAGGTGGCGTGCGAGACGCCGCAGTTCTCGGTCATGCCGTAGACCTCGATGATCTCCAGGCCGAGCCGCGCATACCAGCGCAGCAGCTCGGGCGGCATCGGGGCCGCGCCGCCGGCGGGGAAGATGCAGGCGTCCAGGCCGAGCGCCTTCCTCACCTTGCGCTTCACGAGACCGCCGATGATCGGCAGCGAGAGCAGCCGCTGCAGCTTGGCCGGCGGCATCTTGGCATGCACGCCCTGCTGGAACTTGACCCACAGCCGCGGCACCGAGAAGAACACGGTCGGCCGGGCACGCTGCAGGTCCTGCGCGAAGGTTTCGAGCGAATCGGCGAAGAAGATGTGCGCGTTCGTGCGCAGCCAGCCGTGCTCGACCAGCGTGCGTTCGGCCACGTGCGCGAGCGGCAGATACGACAGCATGCGACCCGAGCTGTCGAGCGTGATCCTCTTGAGGCCGGCGGCGATCGACCAGGCGAAGGTGTTGAAGCTGTGCATCACCCCCTTCGGGTTGCCGGTGGTGCCCGAGGTGTACATGATCGTCGACAGCTCGTCGCCGTCGCGAACCGTGTTGCCTGCCAGCGGCGGGGTGCGGGCGATGATGTCGTTCCAGGTCGGGTAGTCCGTCTTCGGCGACAGCGGGTACGCGATGCACGGCAGCTCGGCCGGAACGCCGGCCTTCATCATGTCCCAGTCGTCGAGCTTGCCGACGAAGAGCGCGCGCGATTCGCTGTGCTGCAGGATCTGCCGCACGGTGTCGGCCGCCAGTGTCGGGTACAGCGGCACCGAGACGTAGCCTGCCAACCAGATCGCGATGTCGCTCATCAGCCAGTGGGCACAGTTCTTCGACAGGATCGCGACCCGCGAGCCGGGCGCGAAGCCGAGCGACTTCAGGTATGCGGCCATGCGCCGCGTCTCGTCGGCCACCTGGGCCCAGGTGAAGTCGCGCACCACCCCGGCGCCCATAGGCTGCGTGAGCGTGACGCGGTCGGGTGTCGCGCGCTCCCAGTGGTAGAAGCGTTGCAGCGCCAGCGATTCGGGTGGGACGAGGCTCATGGTCGGTGTCCGTGTGAGGGTCGCGCAGGCCCCATGCCCGCGCGGGGTGTTAGAGCCTAGCGCAGCGAGCGCGGCCGACCAAGAGGGGTTTCCTGCAGCGCGACTTGCGCGCGCGCCGCATTCAGCCGTCGCTGCCGTGCTCGCCCAGCATTCCTTGGTGATGGCTCAGGAACACCCGGCCACGGAACCAGCGCCCCCACCCGGCGCGGCGCAGGCCGTCAAGGACCGGACCCTTCACTTCCGAAAGGTCGAGCCGCACGCCCCGTGCAGCGAGCTCCCCTTGCAGCGCCTGCAGCGCCTCGAGGCCGCTGACGTCGATGCAGTTGACGGGCGACATCAACAGCACGACGCGGTGCGCTCCGGCGTGCCGTGCGAGCTGCAGCATTACCACGTCGGTGAGCTCGCGCGCGTTCGTGAACAGCAGGCTCTCGTCGATGCGAAGGCCTACCACGCCGGGCGTCATCTCGACGTCGTGGCGATCGGCGTTGCGGAAGTGCTCACTGCCGGGAATGCGGCCGATCAATGCGACGTGCGGGCGCGCGGTCTGCCGCAGCAGCAGTGCGATCGATGCCGCGACGCCGACGCCGAGCGCCCATGCCGCACCCTGAAGTACGGTCAGCGCCGTCACGCCGGCCATCACCGCCCACTCGCTGCGCGCGTAGCGCCACGCCAGCCGGTACGGCGCCAGGCTGAGCCCCGACAGCACGGCGACGATGATCGTCGCCGCAAGCACGGCTTCGGGCAGCCACGCGAGCGGCTTGGCCAGCAGCAGCATTGCGAGCGCCATGGTGGCCGCGGTGAAGACCCCCGCCATGCGGGTGCGGCTGCCAGCGTCGGCGTTGACGACGCTGCGCGAGAAGCTGGCCGCCACCGGCATGCCGCCGCTGAGCGCCGCGGCCAGGTTCGCTCCGGCCAGGCCCATCAGTTCGCGGCGCGCGACAACGCGCTCGCCGCGCCTGCGCGCCAGCGATTCGCCGACTACCAGGCTGCTGACGAATGCCACCAGCGCGATCAGCAACGCGCTTGGCACCATGCGCCGCCAGAGCTCGGCGTCGAGCGGTGGCAGAGCCAGGGTCGGCGCCAGTGCCGGCAGCTCGCCCACCAGCGCGACGCCGTGCTGTGCGGCGCCGGTGGCACCAGCGCAGCCAATGGCCGCGGCCAGCACGAGCAGCGGCGCGAAGCGGGCTGCCATCGCCGCACGTGGCCGCGGCGACCAGCGCGACAGCCAATCGAGCAGATGGCGGCGCGACGCCCACAGCGCCAGCAGCGCGAGCCCGCCGTAGAGCGCGGTCAGCGGTGTCCATGGCGTCTGCGCGTGATGCCACGAGCCCAGCACCGTGGGCAGGCTGTTGCCACGTGCCGACGAGCCCACCAACAGCGGCAACTGGCTCAGTGCGATCGACAGCGTCGCGCCGGTCTCGAAGCCGTGCAGCACCGGCACGCTCAGCAGCGACGCGAGCGCGTCGAGCCGTAGCCAAGCGGCGCCGGCGAGCACGAGGCCGATCTCCGCGGCGAGCACCAGCGCGGCATCATGCATGCCGACGCCCTCGGGCCGCTGCGCCAGCGCCTGCGCGATCATCAGCGCCAACACCGCGACCGGGCCGATGCCGAGCACCGGGCTCGAACCGAGCGCCGCGTAGGCGACAAGCGGCAGCAGGCTCGCGTAAAGCCCCACTTGCGGCGGCAGGCCGGCCAGTTGCGCGTAGGCCAGGCTTTGCGGGATCAGCAGCACGCTGACCACGAGCGCGGCGATCAGATCGTCGTGCAGCGCGCCACTGCGGTAGCGGGCCCAGCGGTCAGAGCGCATTCAATGGCAGCTTGAGGTAGCGCGTGCCGTTGTCTTCAGGCGGTGGGAACCGGCCGGCGCGTACGTTGACCTGAATCGCCGGCAGCAGCAGCGCCGGCATGTCGAGCGTGCGGTCGCGCTCGCGCCGCATCGCGACGAACTCTGCTTGACTGATGCCGTCGCGAAGGTGCAAGTTGTCGGCGCGCTGCTCTGCTACCGTCGTCACCCAGGCCGGCGCGCGGCCGGCCGGCGGGTAGTCGTGGCACAGGTGCAGGCGGGTCTCGCCCGGCAACCCGAGCAGCCGCCGCACCGATGCGTACAGCGCACTCGCGTCGCCGCCAGGGAAGTCGCAGCGCGCGCTGCCGTAGTCGGGCATGAACAACGTATCGCCGATGAACACGTCGTCGCCGATGGCGTAGCTCACGCAGGCCGGCGTGTGCCCTGGCGTGTGCATCACGCGCGCCTCGAGGCTGCCGATCATGAACGTCTCGCCGTCGGCGAACAGCTGGTCGAACGGCCGGCCGTCGGTGGCCATGTCGGCGGCGTTGAACAAGGCCTTGAAGACGCGCTGCACGGCGACGATGTGTTCGCCGATCGCAATACGCCCGCCGCACTCGCGCTGCAAGTAGGGCGCGGCCGAAAGGTGGTCGGCATGGGCGTGGGTCTCGAGGATCCAGTCGACGCTGAGACCTTCGGCGCGCACGCGGGCTATCACCGCATCGGCGCTGCGTGTCGAGGTACGGCCCGACGTCGGGTCGTAGTCGAGCACGCTGTCGATGACCGCGGCGCGCATGGTCGCCGGGTCGGCCAGCAGATGCGTCACCGTCGAGGTCGCGGGGTCGAAGAAGGCATCGATCGCTGGGACTTGCATGTTCCGCTTCTCATCGGCGGTGAACGTTCAGTGGTGGCCGCGCCTTTGACGGTGCCGTCGAAGTAAGTGCCGAAGGCCTCTTGGTGCCCGGTTTCAGGATCGGTTCCGCAAAGGCGGTCGAGGTCGGCCTGCGGGACCACGTCGCGGGGGCACACTTCGACAGATCAGCCGTCGGGACGAGGGGTTCGAGCTCAAGCGCTCGAGGGCCCAGAATGAACCTTGATCCGAAGTGCGCCCGTGGGCCAGCCATTGTCCAGCAGCGCAGCTTCGAGGCGCGGTTGCAGCTGGCGCAGCTTGGCAGCCACGGCGGTGTTTTCCGCCAGCAGGGTCCAGCCGTCGGCGTCCAATGGGCCCGGCCGCACATGCGGCGCCAACGCGGGCGGCAGCACGCCCTGCAGCGCCACAAGACGGGCGTTCGAATCGTGCAGGCGCCTCTGCAGTAGGGCCAGCGGCGCGCTGCGGTTGAGAGCGTCGCGCAGGCACAGCGCATTGGGCGTGACGGGGGCGATGGAAGTACTGGCCACGGCCCGAGTCTAGCCAACACTCGCGCGACTGCCGCGGCGAGGGCGGGAATGCTAAAATTTCCCGATTCTGTGGGGCAACACACCTCGGCCTCA